>SR_TP_S13solDRAFT_1000004_pt1 | contig 232076 bp, 228 predicted proteins | sample SodReaTP_S13sol_FD_11159 | JGI IMG/M metagenome (IMG submission 11159) | reverse complement strand
GAGCCGCGCCGCCGGCAGGCCGAAGGCCGGCAGCGCCGTGCCGCGCGCCAGGTCGACCAGATCGGCGGCCACCGCCGAGGCGGTCGGCCGCTCGCCGGCGCCGGCGCCCTCGATCATGATGCGGCCGACGAAGTCGCCCTCGGCGTGCACGGCATTGAACACCCCCTCGACGCTGGCCAGCGGCGTGCCGCGCGGCACCATGCAGGGATGCACCCGCTGCTCGATCGTGCCGTTGCGGCGCTGGGCGATGCCGAGCAGCTTGATGCGGAAGCCCAGCTCCTCGGCATAGGCGATGTCGACGGCGCTGACCCGGCGGATGCCCTCGACGTGGATCGCCTCGAAGTTCACCTCGCAGCCGAAGGCGAGCGCGGTGAGCAGCGCCAGCTTGTGGGCGGCGTCGACGCCGTCGACGTCGAAGCTGGGATCGGCCTCGGCGTAGCCCAGCTTCTGTGCCTCGGCCAGCACCTCGCCGAACTCGCGGCCGCTCTCGCGCATGGTGGTCAGGATGTAGTTGCAGGTGCCGTTGAGGATGCCGTGCAGCCGCTCGATGCGGTTGCCGGCCAGGCCCTCGCGCAGGGTCTTGATGGCCGGGATGCCGCCGGCCACCGCGCCCTCGTAGGCCAGCGTCACGCCCTTCTCCTCGGCCAGGCGCGCCAGCGCCGTGCCGTGGTGGGCCAGCAGGGCCTTGTTGGCCGTGACCACGTGCTTGCCGGCGGCCAGCGCCGTCTCCACCACCTGCCGGGCGACGCCCTCGGCGCCGCCGATCAGCTCCACCACCGCGTCCAGTTCGGGATCGGCGGCCAGCGCCGCCGGATCCTCGAACCAGCGCGCGCCGTCCAGCCGCAGGCCCCGGTCCTTGCGCCGGTCGCGCGCCGAAACGGCCGAGACCACGAAAGGTCGGCCGCAACGCTCCGCCAGCAGCGCGCCGTTTTCCTCGATCAGCCGGCAGAGGCCGCCGCCCACCGTGCCCAGCCCGGCCACGCCGATCTTCAGCGCTGCCGTCACTTGCCCTCACCCCTCGCGATCAAGACCCCTCCTCCGCCTCGGCCAGCGCGGCCTCGGCGTTCTTCATGAAGCCGCGGATATTGCGCACCGCCTGGCGGGTGCGCTGCTCGTTCTCGACCAGCGCCAGGCGGACGTGGCCGTCTCCGTACTCCCCGAAGCCGAGTCCCGGCGAGACCGCGACCTTGGCGTGCTTCAGCAGCAGCTTGGCGAAGGCCAGCGAGCCGAGGTGCGCGAAGGCCTCGGGCAGCGGCGCCCAGGCGAACATCGTCGCCGGCGGCCGCGGCACCGGCCAGCCGGCCGCCGCCAGCCCCTCGATCAGCACGTCGCGACGGCGGCGGTAGCGCTCCCGCATCTCCGCGACGCAGTCCTGCGGGCCGTTCAGCGCGGCCGTCGCCGCCACCTGGATCGGCGTGAAGGCGCCGTAGTCGGTGTAGGACTTCACCCGCGCCAGCGCGGCCACCAGGGTGGGATTTCCGGCGCAGAAGCCGATCCGCCAGCCCGGCATGGAGTAGGTCTTGCTCAGCGAGGTGAACTCGACCGCCACCTCCTTCGCTCCCGGCACCTGCAGGATGGAGGGCGGCGGCTCGCCCTCGAAGAAGACCTCCGAATAGGCCAGGTCGGAGATCACCCAGATGCCGTGGCGGCGGCAGAAGTCCACCACCTCGGCGTAGAAGTCCAGGCCGACCACCTCGGCGGTCGGGTTGCTCGGGTAGTTGACGATCAGCGCCAGCGGCTTGGGCACGGAGTGGCGCACCGCGCGCTCCAGCTGCGGGATGAAGTCCGGCCCCGGGCCGTGCTGCAGCGAGCGGATCGCCGCGCCGGCGATGATGAAGCCGAAGGCGTGGATGGGATAGCTGGGGTTGGGCGCCAGGATCACGTCGCCGGGGCTGGTGATGGCCTGGGCCAGGTTCGCCAGCCCCTCCTTGGAGCCGATCGTCGCCACCACCTCGCGCTCGGGGTCCAGCTCGACGCCGAAGCGCCGCCCATAGTAGGCCGCCAGCGCCCGGCGCAGGCCGGGAATGCCGCGGGAGTTGGAGTAGCGGTGGACGCGCGGGTCGGCCAGGGTCTCGGTCAGCTTGGCGACCACGTGCGGCGGCGGCGGCTGGTCGGGGTTGCCCATGCCCAGGTCGATGATGTCCTCGCCCGCCGCGCGCGCCGCGGCCTTGAGGGCGTTGACCTCGGCGAAGACGTAGGGGGGCAGGCGCTTGATGCGGTGGAAATCGGTTTCCATGGGGCTCGGCGGCAGCGGGAGTCAGTTCAGCAGGTAGATCTCGACGCGGCGGTTCCCGGCCTCGCCGGTCACCATGAACTCGTGGTAGACGCGGCCGCGATCGCCCACCGCCTCGACCAGCAGGGCGTCGGCCGGCACCCCGGCCTGGCGCAGTTCGGCCGCCACGGCCTCGGCACGCTGGCGCGAGATCCGCAGGTTCACCTCGGCGTGGCGTTCGGCGTCGAGCGGGTCGGTGCGCGAGGAGGCGTGGCCCAGCAGCCGCAGGCGGCCGCCGCGCTCCCGCCAGAGCTGCGCGACCTGCCGCAGGATCTGCCGGTCGCGGCTGTCGAGCGCCGTGGAGGCGTGGGCGAAGTGGATCACGCCGACCATCCCGGCCGGCGCCGCGCCGGGCGTGGCCGCGACCGGCGCGGCGGCGCCGCTCGCGGGGTCCGGCGGCAGGGCGTCGGGATTGATGGTGATGACCGAGGCCGGAACCGCCTCCTCCTCCATCTCCCAGGGTGCCGGCGGCGGCTCGCCGCGCGCCCGCGCCCGGTCCGCACGCAGCGCCTGCTCCAGAGCGGCGCGCTCCGCCGGCGGGGTCACCTCGGGCCGGGTCTCGGGCACCGAGGTCAGCAGCGGCATCTCCTCGGCGGCCAGGGCCGCCTCGTCGACGGCGATGCGCTCCGGAAGGGGCGGCTCCTCGCCGGTCATGCCGGTGCAGCCGGCCAGCAGCGACCCGGCGAACAGCAGCACGCCGACCTTGCCGCAGAGCGCCGAGAACTCCGTCGTCACGTCGATTTTCTCCTCGGAGGGGGGTGAGCAGCCGCCGCCGCCCCACCTACCTTGCAAGGGTGACGCCGGCAGGGTAACACCTAGTTGGGTGCCGCGCCGCCGGCGCGCGCGGCACCGGGAGCATAGGGAAGCCGCGATGGCCGAGCAACAGCACCCGCAGGACTCCGGCGTAAAGCTGCCCGATCCGGTGGTCATGTCCAAGACCATGGCCGAGATCGCCGAGCGCAGCCAGAAGCTGGTCGGCGACTTCCTGCAGCGTCAGGCACAGGAAAAGGGCGACGGCGCCAACCCCGATCCCCTGAACCTCGGCAGCGCCTTCCTGCAGATGACGACCCAGATGATGTCGGACCCGACCCGGGTGGTGCAGGCGCAGATGTCCCTGTGGCAGGACTACATGCGCCTGTGGCAGACCACGACGCGGCGGATGCTGGGCGAGCCGGCCGAGCCGGTGGTGCAGCCGGACCGCAGCGACCGACGCTTCAAGGACCCGGCCTGGGAGGACAACCAGCTCTTCGACTTCATCAAGCAGTCCTACCTGCTGACGGCGCGCTGGATGCAGTCGCAGGTGGCCGATGTCGAGGGGCTGGACGACAAGACCGCCAAGAAGGTGGACTTCTACACCCGGCAGTTCGTCGACGCCCTGGCGCCCAGCAACTTCGTCATGACCAACCCCGAGGTGCTGCGCGCGACGCTGGAGAGCGGCGGCGAGAACCTGCTGAAGGGCTTGCAGAACCTGCTCGACGACCTGGAGCGCGGCAAGGGGCAGCTCTCCATCTCCATGACCGACTACGAGGCCTTCGAGGTCGGCCGCAACATCGCCGTGACGCCGGGCAAGGTGGTCTTCCAGAACGACCTGATCCAGCTGGTCCAGTACACGCCGACCACCGAGAAGGTCTACAAGCGGCCCCTGCTGATCATCCCGCCCTGGATCAACAAGTTCTACATCCTCGACCTGCGCGAGAAGAACTCCTTCGTGAAGTGGGCGGTGGACCAGGGGCAGACGGTCTTCGTGATCTCCTGGGTGAACCCGGACGAGCGGCTCGCCCGCAAGTCCTTCGAGGACTACATGCTCGAGGGCCTCTTCGCCGCCATCGAGGCGGTCGAGCAGGCGACCGGCGAGGAAGAGCTGAACGTCATCGGCTACTGCCTCGGCGGCACGCTGCTGGCGGCCTCTCTGGCCTATCTCCACGCCAAGCCGGCGGGCAAGCCCGGCCCCGACCCGAAGCGGATCAAGAGCGCCACCTTCTTCACCGCCATGACCGACTTCGCCGAGGCCGGCGAGCTGGGCGTCTTCATCGACGAGGAGCAGCTGCAGGCGCTCGAGAAGCGCATGAACGAGAAGGGCTACCTTGACGGCTCGGCCATGGCGACGACCTTCAACATGCTGCGCGCCAACGACCTGATCTGGTCCTTCGTGGTCAACAACTACCTGCTGGGCAAGGACCCCTTCCCCTTCGACCTGCTCTACTGGAACAGCGATTCCACGCGCATGCCGGCGGCCATGCACTCCTTCTACCTGCGCAAGATGTATCAGGAGAACCGGCTGGTGGAGCCGGGCGGGATCGAGCTGCTGGGGGTGCCGATCGACCTGCGGCAGATCCGCACGCCGATCTTCATGCTGTCGACGCGCGAGGACCACATCGCCCCCTGGAAGTCGACCTACGCGCTGACCCAGCTGGTCGCCGGACCGAAGCGCTTCGTGCTCGCCGCCTCGGGCCACATCGCCGGGGTCGTCAACCCGCCCGCCTCGGGCAAGTACAGCCACTGGACCAACAGCCGCTGCCCCAAGACGCCGGACGCCTGGCTAGAGGGCGCGACCGAGGAGGCCGGCTCCTGGTGGCCGGCCTGGGCCACCTGGGTCGGCAGCAAGGGCGGCGCCAAGGTCGAGGCGCGCGAGCCGGGGAGCGGCGGCCTGCCGGCGATCGAGGACGCGCCCGGCTCCTACGTGCTGGTCAAGGCCGCAGACTGAGGCGGACGGCCGGCGTGACGCGCCTTTCCCACTCCGTCGCACTGCTCGCCGTCCTCTGGCTGCTCGGCGGCACGCGGCCGGTCTCGGCCGAGCCGGTCGCGCCGCCCACCGTCTCGCAGGTACACCAGCTGCTGGCGATCGGCAGCCTGCTCTGCACCGAGGCGCCGGCGCGCGACTGCATCGACCTGGGCTGGCGCTTCGCCGACGCCGACGGCGACGGCACCCTCTCCCTCGCGGAGCTGCGCGCCGTGCGCAGCGGCTTCCTCGACTGGGCGTCCCAGGCCGAGGGCAGCCTGTCGGGCCGGGACCGCATCGCCTTCAATCTCGCCCGCACCCTGGCGGCGACCGTGCCGCTGGCGCCGCTCTTCGCGATCTACGACGCCGACGGCGACGGGCGGCTCGACCGCACGGAGCTGCTGACCGACCTGCGGCTCGACGAGCGCCCGCTGGCCACCATCCTGATGGACCGCGAGGCGACCGACTGGACCGCGATCCGCGCCCGCCTGGGCCGCGCCGGCGCCCTGCTCGGCCTGCTGGGCGTGCCGGACTGAGCCGCTTGAACGCCGCGCCCTCCGCGGCTAGGCTGCGCCCGCAACACGGGATCCGAAAGACCATGCCGCGCCATCGCAATCTGCCCCCGCCGGCCCGCCTCCCCAGCCGCTGAGCCGGGGGCCGGCCAGACCCTCGTCCCGCAGGCCGTGACCGCCGCCTTCCGGCGGTGAAGGCGTCTGCGCGACCACCTGCCGTATCCCCCGTGACTCCCCGCGTGCCGGCCGATCCCGGTGCGCCGATCCCTGACGGGGGACACTTTCGTGATACAGACTTCCACCGAGGCGGAGCGCCTGCGCGGCGCCCTCTGCCTGACCGCCGGCGCGCTGCTCTGGGGCACCGTCGGCGTGGCCTCAAAGGCCGCCTTCGCCCTCGAGCCGGTGACGGCCCTCTCGCTCGCCTTCTACCGCCTTTTCTTCTGCCTGCCGCTGCTGCTGGCCTGGGGCTGGTGGCGTTTCGGGCCGCGCCTGCTGGCGGTGCGGCGCGAGCACCGCGGCGCGGTGCTGCTGCTGGCCGGCACCATCGGCCTCTACCAGGTCTTCTACTTCGCCGCGGTGCGCGAGGTCGGCGTCACCCTGGCGACGCTGGTGGCGCTCGGCGGCGCGCCCTTCCTCGTGGCCCTGCTGGCCGCCCTCTTCCTGGGCGAACGGCCGAACCGCGCGACCCTGGCGGCGCTGCTGCTGGCGGTGCCGGGCGCCGGGCTGCTGATCGGCCTGCCGGGCGGCGCGACGGGCCCGGGCAGCGCGCTGCTGGGCACGCTCTACGCGGCGGCCTCGGCCCTGGGCTACGCGGCTTTCGCCTTGCAGAGCCGGCGGCTGGCGCGGTCCTACGCCCCGGTACAGCTGGTGCTGCTGGCTTTCGGCGGGGCGGCGGTCCTGATCCTGCCGCTGGCGCTCGCCACGGGGCTCTCCGTGCCGGGGCGCTGGGAGACCTGGAGCCTGCTGGTCTATGCCGGCCTGCTGCCGACGGCGGCCGCCTACATGCTGTTCTTCGCCGGGCTGCGCCACGCCACCGCCACCCTGGCCGGGCTGCTGACGGTGCTGGAGCCGCTCTCGGCGGCGGTGCTGGCCTGGCTGATCTTCGACGAACGCCTCGGCCCCGGCGGCCTGGCCGGCGGCGGCCTGATCCTGGCCGCGCTGCTGCTGGTCTCGGCAGCGCGGCGCCGCGAAGCTTCCCGTGGCCCGTCAGCCTGAGCGGCACGTCATCCTGAGCGAAAGCGAAGGATGACGGCGAGAGGAGGAGGCGCTCAGGCCTTTCAGCAACCCCCTGGCGGTGCTAACCAGTGCCGCCATGAGGCTGTCCGACTTCGACTTCGAGCTGCCGCGCGAGGCCATCGCCCAGCGGCCGGTGAGCCCGCGCGATGCCGCGCGGCTGCTGCACCTGCCGGCCGAGGGGCCGGCGGCCGACCTCGGCGTGCGCGACCTGCCGCGCCTGCTGCGGCCGGGCGACGTCGCCGTCTTCAACGACACCCGCGTGATCCCCTCGCGCCTGGCCGGCCGGCGCGGCACCGCCTCGGTCGAGGTGACGCTGCACAAGCGCGAGACGGCGGCGGCTTGGTGGGCCTTTGCGCGGCCCGCGCGCAAGCTGCACGCCGGCGACCGCATCGACTTCGCCGAAGGCTTCCACGCCCTGGTGGAGACCCGCGGCGACGGCGGCGAGGTGCTGCTGCGCTTCGACCGCGAGGGCGGCGATCTCATGGCCGCCCTGGACCGCCACGGCCTGCTGCCGCTGCCACCCTACATCCACCGACCCGGCGGCGCCGACAGCCTGGACCGCGAGACCTACCAGACCGTCTATGCCCGCATCGGCGGCGCGGTGGCGGCACCCACGGCGGGGCTGCACTTCACGCCGGCGCTGCTGCAGGCCCTCGAGGAGCGCGGCGTGCGGCGGGTGACGGCGACGCTGCACGTCGGCGCCGGCACCTTCCTGCCGGTCAAGCACGACGACCTGGCGCAGCACCGCATGCACGCCGAGTGGGGCAGCCTCTCGGCCGAAGCCGCCGCCGCCATCTCCGCCGCCCGGGCCGCAGGCGGGCGGGTGGTGGCGATCGGCACCACGGCGCTGCGCCTGCTGGAGAGCGCCGCCGGCCCCGACGGCAGCCTCGGCGCCTTCGAGGGCGAGACCGACATCTTCATCCTGCCCGGCTATCGCTTCCGGGCAGTCGACCTGCTGATGACCAACTTCCACCTGCCGAAGTCCACGCTCTTCATGCTGGTCTGCGCCTTCGCCGGCGGCGAGCGCATGCGCGCCGCCTACGCCCACGCCATCGAGCAAGGCTACCGCTTCTTCTCCTACGGCGACGGCAGCCTGTTGGAGCGCGCCGCGTGAGCCTGGGCTACGAGCTGCTGGCGAGCGACGGGGGGGCCCGGCGCGGCCGCCTGACCACGGCCCACGGCGTGGTGGACACCCCCGCCTTCATGCCGGTCGGCACCGTCGGGACGGTCAAGGGCCTGCTGCCCGAGCAGGTGGCGGCGAGCGGCGCGCAGATCCTGCTCGGCAACACCTACCACCTGATGCTGCGCCCCGGCGCCGAGCGGGTGGCCCGGCTCGGCGGACTGCACCGCTTCATGGACTGGGACGGGCCGATCCTGACCGACAGCGGCGGCTTCCAGGTCATGAGCCTGGCGGGCTTCCGCAAGCTCGACGAGCAAGGCGTCACCTTCAAGTCGCACCTGGACGGCAGCCTGCACGAACTCACCCCGGAGCGGGCGATCGAGATCCAGGAACTGCTGGACGCCGACGTCACCATGCAGCTCGACGAATGCATCGGCCTGCCGGCGCCCCCCGGAGAGGCGGCCCGCGCCATGCGCCTCTCGCTGCGCTGGGCCGAGCGCTGCAAGGCCGCCTTCACCGAGCGCCCCGGCTACGGCCTCTTCGGCATCGTCCAGGGCGGCGTCGAGGAGGTGCTGCGGCGGGAATCGGCCGAAGGCCTGACCGCCATCGGCTTCGACGGCTACGCGGTCGGCGGCCTGGCGGTGGGCGAGCCCCAGGCGACGATGCTGGAGGTGCTGGGCTTCACCCTGCCGCTGCTGCCGGCCGACCGCCCGCGCTACCTCATGGGCGTCGGCACGCCGGACGACCTGGTCAAGGCGGTGCTGCAGGGCGTCGACCTGTTCGACTGCGTCATGCCGACCCGCAGCGGCCGCACCGCGCGCGGCTACACCCGGCGCGGCCAGATCAACATGCGCAACGCCCGCCACCGCGACGACCCGCGCCCGCTCGACCCCGACTGCGCCTGCCCGGCCTGCAGCCGCTTCTCGCGCGCCTACATCCACCACCTCTTCCGCGCCGAGGAGATGCTGGGGCCGATCCTGCTGACGCTGCACAATCTGTACTACTACCAGGAGCTCATGGCCGACCTGCGCGCCGCGATCGAGCGCGGCCGGGTCCAGGACTTCGCCGCCGCCTTCTTCGCCGGCCAGGCCGAGGGCGACCTGGCGCCGGTCGAGGGTTAGGGCGGTGGGCCTGGCCTGCGATCGTCATTGCGAGCGCAGCGAAGCAATCCAGGGGCAAGAGGCCGCGGCCCTGGATCGCCACGCTCCCTCCGGTCGCTCGCGATGACGGAAGAGAAGTCGTCTTTCCGAGTGGACCTTGTTCAAGGGCGAAGCGAAACAACGACGCTGTCGGTGGCAGTACCGTAGCTAAGGACAGGAACCATGCAGCGCGACGACCTGCGACTCACCCAGCTCGGCGCCGACGCCCGGCTGCCGGAGCATCCCGACGCGGCGGTGCTGGAGGCGGTGCCCAACCCGCATCCCGATCTCGACTACCTGGTGCGCTTCACCTGCCCGGAGTTCACCTCGCTCTGCCCGGTGACGGGCCAGCCCGACTTCGCCCACCTGGTGCTGGACTTCGTGCCCGACCGCAGCCTGGTCGAGAGCAAGTCGCTGAAGCTCTTCCTCGGGTCCTTCCGCAACCACGGCGCCTTCCACGAGGACTGCACGCTGGCGATCGCCCGGCGGGTGATCGCCGCCATAGCCCCGCGCTGGCTGCGCATCGGCGGCTACTGGTATCCGCGCGGCGGCATTCCCATCGACGTCTTCTGGCAGTCGGGCCCGCCGCCCGCCGGCCTCTGGCTGCCCGATCAGGGCGTGCCGCCCTATCGCGGGCGCGGCTGAGGACGCATGGCCGCCGCCGCCCGCCACGCCGTCCGAGACCCCAAGGCCGAGATCCGCGCCGAGGCCCTGGCCCTGGGCTTCGACGCCGTGGGCTTCGCCGCGGCGGAGCTGGGGCCGGAGGCGCGCGAGCGCCTGGCCGCCTTCCTGGCCGCGGGCCATCACGGCGACATGGGCTGGATGGCCGAGACCTTCGAGCGCCGCGCCCACCCGCGCGCGCTCTGGCCCGAGGCGCGCAGCGTCGTGGTGCTGGGGCTGGACTACGGGCCGGAAGAGGATCCCCTGGCCCTGCTGTCGCGTCCGGAGCTGGCCAACCTCTCGGTCTATGCCCGCAACCGCGACTACCATGACACGGTGAAGAAGCGCCTCAAGGCGCTGGCGCGCTGGATGCACGCGCGCTTCGAGGCGGAGGTGAAGGTCTTCGTCGACACCGCGCCCGTCATGGAGAAGCCCCTGGCCCAGGCCGCCGGCCTGGGCTGGCAGGGCAAGCACGCCAACCTGCTGTCGCGCCGCCACGGCAACTGGTTCTTCCTGGGCGAGGTCTTCACCACCCTGGCGCTGGAACCCGACGAGGCCGAGACCGAGCACTGCGGCTCCTGCACCGCCTGCCTGGAGGCCTGCCCGACCGACGCCTTCCCCGCGCCCTTCCGGCTCGACGCCCGGCGCTGCATCTCCTACCTCACCATCGAGCACAAGGGGCCGATCCCGCGGCAGCTGCGCCCGGCGATGGGCAACCGGATATACGGCTGCGACGACTGCCTGGCCGCCTGCCCCTGGAACAAGTTCGCCCGTGCCACGAGCGAGCCGGACTTCCTGCCGCGCGCGGCGCTGACTGCCCCGCGCCTGGCCGAGCTGGCGACGCTGGACGACGCGGCCTTCCGCGCGCTCTTCTCCGGCAGCCCGGTCAAGCGCATCGGCGTCGCCCGCTTCCTGCGCAACGTGCTGATCGCCATCGGCAATTCGGGCGAGCCGGACCTGCTGGCGGGCGTGCGGCCACGGCTCGACGACCCGGCGCCGCTGGTGCGCGGTGCCGCCGTCTGGGCCCTGCGCCGCCTGGCGACGGCCGCCGAGGTGGGGGCGGAGCGCGCCCGGCGGCTGCCGTTGGAAGAGGATGCGGACGTGATCGAGGAATGGACGACATGAGCTTCGACGACAATCGCGTTCCCACCCACCTCTGGGTCATGGCCGGCGTGCGCCGCTGCAACCAGGAGGGCGTGCCGGCCATGGTGCGCAACAGGGGCGAAGCCATGGGCGGGCTGCTGCTGCTGAAGATCGCCCTGCTGGACGGCACGGCCCGGGTCTACGCCCAGCAGCGCGACCTCGACGGCCGGCTCGGCTGGATGGGCGTGCCGCGCGACGAGGCCCTGCCCGAGCCCGAGGCCGAGGCCTACCTGGAGCGCACCCTGAAGCGCGACCCCGACCTCTGGCTGATCGAGGTCGAGGACCGACAAGGGCGCAATCCCTTCGCCGGGGAAGGCTGATCCCCGTGGCCTAGTCCTTCGTGACGCGCCGCTTCGCGTCGCTCCTCAGGACGAGGGAGTGCAATAAGACGAGAGCGCGCCCCGAACCCTTTGCACTCCCTCGTCCTGAGGAGGCCTGCGTAGCAGGCCGTCACGAAGGACCCGGCCAGGAGCACCGGGCGCCGCTTCGCCCCTACCCCGTCTTCGCCAGCTGCCAGCGCAGCAGGTCCACCGCCAGGAAGAGCAGCAGGCTGAGGCCCATGAGCGGCAGCGCCCAGCCGAGGGCCAGAGCGAGCAGCGCCACGCCGCCCTTGGCGGGGAGCGAGAGCCGCAGCCAGGCCTGGACCAGGCTGCGCGGCGGCGCGCCGGGGGCCGGGCGGCGCTGCCACCAGATGCGATAGCCGTAGAGGATCGTCACGACCAGCGCGATGCCCAGCGCCGCCACCAGGAGCTGGTTCGCGAGGCCGAAGAGGATGCCCATGTGGGCGTCGATGCCCCAGCGGATCAGCTTGGCCACCAGCGGAAAGCTCTCGAAGTGGGCGTGGCTGGTGACCGTCAGGTTGCGCGGGTCGATGGCGATGGTGTCCACCTGCGTCGGCCAGCGGCGGTCGACCTCGCGCACCAGCCAGGCCTGGGTCGGCGCGCGCGGCGGGCGGATCTCCAGCAGCGTCGCCTGGAGCCCCGCCTGCCGCGTCACCGCCAGGATCGCATCGAGATGCTCGGCCGCAGCGTCGCCCACCTCGATCGCGTCGGCCGGCGGCGCGGCGGCCCCGTGGTCGGCCCCGTGGTCGCCCCCGTGGTCGGCGTGGTGCGCATGCGCCCCTCCCTCGGCCGGCGCGGCGCGGCGGTCGAGCGCCAGGGTCACCGAGGGCGTCACCCAGCCGAACTCGGCGCGCAGCGCGTCGATGCGCCCGCCGGCCCACTGCGACCAGGTGAGCCCCGTGGCGGAGAAGAACAGCACGCCGGCCAGGATCCAGAGGCCCAGGAGCGTGTGCAGCCGGCGCGTCCGCGCCGCCTTGCCGAAGCGCGCCCGCGGCCGCCGGCCCGGCGCCCGGCGCCAGTACCAGAGCAGCAGCCCGCCCAGCGCCGCGATCCAGAGCCACGAGGCCGCCAGCTCGCTGTAGGCCCGGCCGAATTCGCCCAGCAAGAGATTGCGGTGCAGGTAGTCGATGGTGGTGCGGAAGGGCAGCGTGCCGCTGGTGCCGTAGACGATCAGATCGCCGCGGATCTCCAGGGTCACGGGATCGACGAAGACGGCGCGGCTCTCGGAGCCGCCCAGGCCCGGCTCGCTGTACATCACGCGCGTGGTCCAGCCCGGCGCCTGGGCCGGCCGCACGGCGAAGAGGCGCGATTCCTCGCCGATGTAGGCACGCGCGGCCCGGGCCTGCTCGGCCAGGGGCCGGGCCTCGCCGACCGCGGGACTGCGGAGCTGCTCGGCGTAGAGCCGCTCCTCCAGCTGCGGGGTGAGCACGAAGAGCGTGCCGGTGACGGCCGCGACCAGCACGAAGGGGCCGACGAAGAGGCCGATGTAGAAGTGCAGGCGGGTGACGAAGAGGTGCAGGCCCGAGCCGCCGGCCGCCGCGGCGGGGGCTCGGGCGGCACGGCCTTCGGCCGGCCGCGTGGTGATGTCTGTCATGGAGGGTCTCCCAGCGTGACGCGCGGCAGCCCCGACGCGCCGCGCGCAACTGTGCGTCTCGGGGCGGTGCGGCGTCCGCGAAGCCGTATCGCCCTCCCCGGGCGCGCCGGGAAGGCTTCGGAAGGCTCGCCGTCAGGCGCGGGAGAAGGCGGGCGGCCCCCGGGCACTCCGCAGCAGCCCCAGCGCCCGGGGCGAGAGCCTTTCCGCCTGCATGCCGCGGCCCGGCGAGAGCGGTGCCGCGGCGGCGAAGGCCGCCCCCAGATCGCCGCCGGCCAGGGCCGCCGGGGCGGCGCAGGCGGCCTTGCAGAGGAGGCTGCAGCAGTCGTGGGCCAGGCTCTCCAGCGGCGCCGGATCGCCGTCCGGCAGGCCCAGGCTGTAACAGAAGGCGGCCAGACCCTCGGCGTCCGGCGCCGCGAGCGCAGTGCGGGCGTAGGCGCCCAGCAGGCCTTGCAGCAGCAGCGTATAGGCGAGCGCGACGACGATGACGCCGCCGCTCACGCGATCGCCGAGAATCCGCCTGAGCCCCCTCATGGCCGAGGTTGTGACACGATCCGGCGCTGCCGTCACTGCGGCGACGCGCCCCTAGGGTCCGGCCCCTAGCCCGCCACGCCTTCCTTCAGCTCCCGGGCCAGCACCTCGAGGTGCTCGGGACCGATGCCGCAGCAGCCGCCGACCAGGCCGGCGCCGGCGGCGACCCAGTGGCGGGCCCAGTCCAGGTAGGTCGGCGGGTCGAGCTCGGCACGCAGCGGCGAGCTGCCCTCGTTGGCCACGGCGTCCTCCTCCTGCGGCGGGAAGGCGTTGGCGTAGACGCCCAGCGTCAGCGCCGGCTGCGCTGCCCGGGCCTCGCGCAGCGCCGGCTCCATCACCTCCGGCTGGCTGCAGTTGAAGAGCAGCGCCGCTGCTCCCAGCGCCGCGGCCTCGGCCGCGGCCGCGGTTACGCTCTCGCCGGAGCGCAGCCGGGCCTGCCCCTCCTCCAGGCGGTCACGCAGAGTGAAGGAGAGCCAGAAGGGGCGTGGGTCCTCGCCCAGCGCACGGCGCGCCGTGCGCGCCTCGGCCAGGGAGCTCTGGGTCTCGGCCAGCCAGAGGTCGACGTGTGGCGACAGGCCCGCGACCAGTTCCGCCAGCACAGGCGCCGCCTCCTCCTCGCGAAAAAGATCGGGGCGATAGGAGCCGCAGACCGGCGGCAGCGAGCCGGCCACCAGGACGCGCCCGCCGCTCTCCCCTGCGACTTCGCGAGCCAGGCGGCCGGCGAGATCGGCCAGGGACTGGCCCTGCTCCCGGCAGCGCGCTTCGCCGATGTGGTAGGGTACCAGGGCGTAGCTGTTGGTGGTGATCACCTCGGCGCCGGCGGCGACGAAGGCACGGTGCGCCCGGGCCACGGCTTCAGGCGCCTCCATGAGCGCCAGCGCCGACCACTCCGGCTGGCGGAAGGGCGCGCCGCTGCGCTCCAGCTCACGCCCCATGCCGCCGTCGAGAATCCGAACGTCCATGGTCTCCTCCCACATCCGGGTTGAGCTGCGGTGGTAACGCGCCGGCGGCCGGCGTTCAACGTCCCGTCAGCGCGACTACCGCCTCGTGCGTCGAAAGGAAGACGCGGCCGCTCAGGTGCCGCAGGAAGTCGCTGCGCTCCAGCCGGTCCATCACCGGCCCCTTCACCTCCGCCAGGTGCAGCGCCACGCCGGCGTCTCCCAGCCGCGCCGAGAGCGCCTCCAGGCTCTCCAGCGCGCTGGCGTCGATCAGGTTCACGGCGCTGCAGATCAGCACCACGTCGCGCAGTTCCGGGCGGTCGGCCACCATCTCCGGCAGCCGGTCCTCCAGGTAGCGGGCATTGGCGAAGTAGAGGCTCTCGTCGACCCGCACCGCCAGCAGGCTGGGATGGGTGAGCACCTTGTGGCGCAGGACATTGCGGTAGTGCTCCGTTCCCGGCACCTGCCCCACCACCGCCAGGTGCGGCCGGCCCGAGCGCCAGAGGTAGAGCAGCAGCGAGACGCCGACGCCGGCGAGGATACCCGCCTCGATGCCAAGCGCCAGCACGCCGGCGACGGTCACGGCCCAGGAGGCGGCGTCGGCCCGGCTGTAGCGCCACAGCCGCCGCGCGATGCCCAGGTCGACCAGTCCCAGCACGGCGACGACGATGGTGGCGGCCAGCACGGCGTTGGGCAGGAAGCGGAAGGAGCCGGTGAAGTAGAGCGCGACCAGGGCCAGCAGCGCGGCGGTGAAGACCCCGGCGAGCGGGCTGCGGGCGCCGGCCGCGAAGTTCACGACCGAGCGGGCGAAGCCGCCGGTTACGGGGTAGCCGCCGCTGAAGGCGGCCGCCAGGTTCGCAGCACCCAGCCCGAGCAGTTCGCGGTCCGGCTCCACCTTCTGCCGCCGCTTGGCCGCCAGCGACTGCGCCACCGAGACGCTCTCGACGAAGCCAACCAGACTGATCAGCAGCGCCGCCGGCAACAGCCCGCTCCAGAGCGCCGGATCGAAGCTCGGCAGGGTGAGCGGCGGCAGCCCGGCCGGGATCGTGCCGACCACGGCGACCCCGGCCGCCTCGTCCAGCCGCAGCAGGCCGACCGCCAGAGTGCCGCCGACCACGGCGACCACTGGCGCGACGCGGGCGACAAGCTGTGCCCGGCCCTCGGACAGCCCCAGGCGCTGCAGCCGCCCCGCCAGGGAACGCCGCACCCAGAAGAGGAAGGCGACGGCGCTCAGCCCGATCGCTGCGGTCACGGGATTGGCTTGCGGCAGCCCCTCCGCCAGCTGCAGCAGGATCTCGTCCAGCCGCTCCCCCGCCACCGGCACCCCCAGCAGGTGCTTCGTCTGGCCCAGCGCGACCAAGACCGCCGTGGCGCTGATGAAGGCGGAGATGACGGGGTGGCTCAGCAGGGTCGCCAGCAGGCCCAGGCGCAGCAGCCCCATGGCGATCAGGATCAGGCCCGATAGCAGCGCCAGCACCAGCGCCGCGGCCAGCTGCTGCCCCGGGTCCTGCAACCCGAGCTGGCCGATCGCCGCGGCCGTCATCAGCGAGACCACCGCGACGGGGCCGACGGCCAGCGTCCGGCTGCTGCCGAAAAGGGCGTAGGCCACCAGCGGCAGGATCGAGGCGTAGAGCCCAACCTGCGGCGGCAGCCCGGCCAGCAGCGCATAGGCCAGGCTCTGCGGTACCAGCATCACGGTGACCACGAGGGCCGCCACCAGGTCGCCGGTCAGATCCCGGGAGTGGTAGTCCCGCAGCCAGTCGGCCGCGGGCGGGAGGTAGCGCCACCGCATCGTCCTGTCGTCCCTTTCCCCAATCGCTTCGGCCCTACTGCAGGCGCCCCTGCGTCACTTTGCCCGATGCCGGCCGACTCCAAAATATAATTGTATGCGCATATATGAGCTGCAATGGGCCGCACTGCGGCAAATCGTCCGACAGCCAGCGAGGGAAAGGACGCCATGACAAAGCCAAGCGGAAAGCCGGAGGTCGTCGCCTTCTTCGATCCGGCGACCAGCACCGTCAGCTACATCGTCGGCGACCCGGAGGCCCGGGCCTGCGCGGTCGTCGATCCGGTGCTCGACTTCGACCCCAAGTCGGGACGCACCTCCACGGTCTCCGCCGACGCCCTGATCGCCAGGGTGCGGGAACTGGGCTGGACGGTGGAGTGGATCCTCGAGACCCACGCCCATGCGGATCACCTCAGCGCCGCGCCCCACGTCAAACAAGCGCTCGGCGGCCGCATCGCCATCGGCGAGCACATCCGCGCGGTGCAGAAGGTCTTCGGCGATCTCTTCAACTTCGAGAAGGAATTCCTGCCGGACGGCAGCCAGTTCGACCGGCTCTTCGCCGACGGCGACCGCTTCTCGATCGGCGGCCTCGAGGCCGAGGTCCTGCACACGCCCGGCCACACGCCCGCCTGCGTGACCTATCGCGTGGGCGACGCCGCCTTCGTCGGCGACACGCTCTTCATGCCGGACTACGGCACCGCGCGCTGCGACTTCCCCGGCGGCGATGCCGCCACCCTCTACCGCTCCATCCGCCGCGTGCTCTCGCTGCCCGACGAGACCCGCCTGTTCCTCTGCCACGACTACCAGCCGGGCGGCCGCGAGCCCCGCTGGGAAACCACGGTGGCGGAGGAGAAGGCGAAGAACCTCCACGTCCGCGAGGGCGTGAGCGAGGCCGATTTCGTCGCCCTGCGCGAGGCCCGCGACGCCACGCTGGAAATGCCGGTCCTGATCCTGCCCTCGGTCCAGGTGAACGTCCGCGCCGGCCAGCTGCCGCCGCCGGAGGACAACGGCACCCGCTACCTGAAGCTGCCGATCGACAAGCTGTGATCCCTTCGCAGCTCTGCAGGCAGGATTGATCCAGAGCAAGGCAGGCGCCGCCGACACACGTCAAACTGGTTGATCGGCGAGCTTCTCGGCGAGGAGAGACTGCGATGACCGACCTTCCCCTCTTCGACCGGCGGCAACTGCTGCGGGGCGGCGCCGGCGCCCTGGCCCTCGGCCTGGCCGGCGCCCCGGCGCCGGCGGCCGCGTCGGTCGCCACCGACGCCCGCATCGTCATCGTCGGTGCCGGCGCCGCCGGCACCGCGCTGGCCAACCGCCTGTCGACGGCCCTGCGCGGCGCGCGCATCGTCCTGGTGGACGGCCGCGAGACGCACCACTACCAGCCCGGTTACACCCTGGTCGGCACCGGCCTCTGGGAGCCCGGCAAGGTGCTGAGCGCCGAGGCCGACCACCTGCCGCGCGACATCGAGTGGGTGCGCGAGATGGTCGCCGAGTACGACCCCGAAGCCAACCGGGTGGTCACGGAATCGGGGCGCAGCCTGGACTACGACTTCCTGGTGGTCGCCACCGGCCTGTCGCTGGAGTTCGAGCGGATCGAAGGCATGGAGGCCGGACTGGTCGGCCGCGAGGGCATCGGCTGCGTCTACAGCGACCCGGCCGGCACCTGGCCGGTGCTGCGGGGCTTCGTCGAGAATGGCGGCGTCGGCCTCTTCGGCCGGCCGGCCGGCGACATCAAGTGCGCCGGCGCACCGCTGAAGGTGACCTTCCTGACCCTCGACCGGGCGGTGCGTGCCGGCACCCGCGGCCGCGCGGAGTTCGTCTACAACGCCGATTCCGACGCCCTCTTCAGCGTCCCGGTCTTCCACGACATCGTCGAGCGGCGCTTCGGCGAGCTGGGCGTCGCGATCAACCGCCGACACGTCCTGACCGCGATCGACCCCGGTCGGCGCGAGGCGACCTACGCCACGCCGGAGGGGCCGGTCACCCTCGGCTACGACTTCCTGCACCTGGTGCCGCCCATGGCCGCGCCGGCGCCGTTGCGCGACAGTCCCCTGGCCTGGCAGGAGGGACGCTTCGAGGGCTGGCTGGAGGTGGAGCGCGACAGCCTGCGGCACCGCCGCTATCCCAACGTCTTCGGCGCCGGCGACGTGCTCGGCGTGCCGCGCGGCAAGACCGCCGCCAGCGTCAAGGCCCAGGTCCCGGTGGTGGCCGAGAACCTGGTCTCGGTGATCGCCGGGCGGGAGCCGAGGCGGAGCTACGACGGCTACACTTCCTGCCCGCTCATCACCCGCATCGGCTCCGTCATGCTGGTGGAGTTCGACTACGAGGGGCGGCTGACCCCCACCTTCCCCTTCATCGACCCGACGCGCGAGGGCTGGCTGCCCTGGATGATGAAGGACCGCATGCTGCGCCCGGCCTACTACGCCATGCTGCACGGCCGGATCTGAGGGGAGCAGGCGCCATGACCCAGATCACCATGGGCTTCTTCGTGATGCTGGAGCTGCTGCGGCCGCTGCTGCTGCCGGGCCTGCTGCTGGTACTGGCGGCGCTGGCCGCGCTGGCGGCGCAGGCGCGGCTGCGGCACGGTCCGATCTTCGCCTGCCGCCCCTTCCTCGCGGCACTGGCCCTGGGCCTGGCTGTCGCGGTCGCGGCCTTCCTGGCGCTGCCGGGCTGGACCGGCGCCTCGCTGGGCGACCTGCGCGCCTGGTTCGACTGGGCCGCGGCCCTGGGCATGGCGGCGCAGATCGGAGCGCTGGCCGTCCTGCTCGCCTATCCCTTCGCCCTGCTGCTGCTGACGCGGCGCGGCTGACGCCGGACGGACTCCGGCAGCCCGCGGTCTGCTATCCTCTTGACCCGGATCAAGGCGGGGCTGCTCGACGGTGGCCAGGATCGCCGCATCGGCCGCGCGGATACCGGGCGCGGCCCCGGAAAAGGAAGGCTGGGCAAGGGTGACGGCGGACGAGGGTGACAAGCGCGGCGGCGAACAGCCGGGGGAGCAGCCCCCCTTCAAGCTGTGGCAGATGCTGGCGCTGGTCTTCGGGGTGCTGCTGCTGCAGAGCCTGCTGCTGCAGAGCGGGACCGTGCGCGACCTGCCCTACAGCGAGTTCCAGCTGCTGCTGGAACAGGGCCGGCTGCAGGACATAGAGGTGGCCGAGGACCGCATCACCGGCCGCTTCGAACCGCCGCTCGACGGCCAGGAGCGCTTCACCACGCGGCGCGTCGACCCGGCCATCGCCGAAGAGCTGGCCGCCCGGGGCGTGGAGTTCCGCGGTGCCCCCGGCCCCTCCCCGCTCGCCTCGCTCTTCTCCTGGCTGCTGCCGATCCTGGTCTTCTTCGGCCTCTGGCTGCTGCTCTTCCGCGGCATCCTGCAGCGCCAGGACGGCGGCGGCCTCGGCGGCTTCATGTCGATCGGCCGCAGCAAGGCCAAGGTCTACATGGAGACCGGCGTGAAGGTCGGCTTCGAGGACGTGGCCGGGGTCGACGAGGCCAAGGCCGAGCTGCAGGAGATCGTCGACTTCCTACGCGAGCCCGAGAGCTACGGCCGGCTCGGCGCCCGCATTCCCAAGGGCATCCTGCTGGTCGGGCCGCCCGGCACCGGCAAGACGCTGCTGGCCCGCGCGGTGGCCGGCGAGGCCGGCGTGCCCTTCTTCTCCATCAACGGCTCCGAGTTCGTGGAGATGTTCGTGGGCGTCGGCGCGGCCCGGGTGCGCGACCTCTTCGAGCAGGCGCGCAAGCACGCGCCGGCCATCATCTTCGTCGACGAGCTCGACGCCCTGGGCCGCGCACGCGGCGCCTTCAACCCGGGCGGCGGCCACGACGAGCGCGAGCAGACCCTGAACCAGCTGCTCTCCGAGCTGGACGGCTTCGACACCCGCGAGGGCGTGGTGCTGCTGGCCGCCACCAACCGGCCGGAGATCCTGGACCCCGCCCTGCTGCGCGCCGGCCGCTTCGACCGCCAGGTGCTGGTCGATCGCCCCGACAAGGACGGCCGGGCGCAGATCCTGAAGGTGCACCTGCGCAAGGTGCAGCTCGCTCCCGATGTCGACCCGCAGACCATCGCCGGGCTGACCACCGGATTCACCGGCGCCGACCTGGCCAACCTGGTCAACGAGGCGGCGCTGCTGGCCACGCGCCGGCGCGGCGACGCGGTCTCGCTGGCCGACTTCACCGGCGCCATCGAGCGCATCGTCGCCGGCCTGGAGAAGCGCAACCGCCTGCTCAATCCGCTGGAGCGCAGGGTGGTGGCGCACCACGAGATGGGCCACGCCCTGGTGGCCCTGGCCCTGCCCGGCGGCGACAAGGTGCACAAGGTCTCGATCATCCCACGCGGCATCGGCTCGCTCGGCTACACCATCCAGCGCCCGACCGACGAGCGCTACCTGATGACGGCCGAGGAACTGGAGAACAAGATCGCCGTGCTGCTGGGCGGGCGGGCGGCGGAGAAGCTGATCTTCGACCACCTCTCCACCGGCGCCTCCGACGACCTGGCCAAGGCGACCGAGATCGCCCGCTCCATGGTGACCCGCTACGGCATGGAGGAGAGCCTTGGCCACGTCACCTACGACCGCGAGCGCGGCGGCTTCCTCGGCCAGCCCGGCGGCCAGCCTGGCAGCCTTCTCGACCGCAACTACAGCGAGGCGACGGCCCAGCGGATCGACCAGGCGGTGCGCGACATCGTCGAACGGGTCTTCGCCCGCACCCTGGCGATCCTGGAGCGCAATCGCGCCCTGCTGGAGGCCAGCGCCGCGGAGCTGCTGCAGGCCGAGACCCTGGACGAAGCCCGGCTGACCGCACTCGCCGAGGAGATCGTGCCGTCGGAGAAGGAGCCGGCGAAGCCCAAGCGGCGCAAGCCGCGATCGTCCGCCGCGTCCCCGTCGTCCTGAGGCCCCGCTTCGCCTTGTCTCACGCGGAGGCGCGGAGCCGCGGAAACCAGGAACCCTCACCCCAACCCTCTCCCAGAGAGAGAGGGAGTTTTGTTTGGTTTCCGCGGCTCCGCGTGAGACCGAATCGCGCTGCGGAGGGCCGGAGAATGGGGGCCTACTCCACCCTTGTCCCCGCCCTCCCGGCCAGGATCGCGGCGGCGTCGGCGAGGCGGCCGATGTAGGCGGGACAACCGGTGGCCTCGGCGAATTCGCAGGCGGCCTCGACCTTCGGCCCCATGGAGCCGGCGGCGAAGTCGCGGCCGCGCAGCTCGGCCACCGTGGCCCGGGCGATGGGCCGCGGGTCCGGCCCGCCCCAGCCCTCCATCACCGCCTCGACGTCGGTCAGCATGAGATAGGCCTCGGCCTCCAGGGAACGCGCGAGCAGCGCCCCGGCCAGGTCCTTGTCGATCACCGCCTCGACGCCGACCAGGCTGCCGTCGGAGCGCTCCACCACCGGGATGCCGCCGCCGCCGGCGCAGATGACGATCACCCCCTGCCCCACCAGCAGCTCGATCACCGGCAGCTCCAGGATGCGCCGGGGCCGCGGCGAGGCAACCACGCGGCGCCAGTGCGGCCCGTCCGGAGCGATCGTCCAGCCGCGGGTCGCGGCAAGCTGCTCCGCCTCGGCCTTGTCGTAGACCGGGCCGATGGGCTTGCTGGGTGCGGCGAAGGCGGGGTCGCGCGGGTCCACCTCGATCTGCGTCAGCAAGGTCGCCACCGGCTGGCCGGCGGGCAGCAGATTGCCCAGTTCCTGGCCGATCAGGTAGCCGATCATGCCCTCGGTCTCGGCCCCCAGCACGTCCAGGGGATAGGCCTGCTCGGCCGACCAGGCGGCACCCTGCAGCGCCAGCAGGCCGACCTGCGGGCCGTTGCCGTGGGCGATCACCAGCTCGTGGCCGGCCCGCACTAGCTCGGCCAGCGCGGCCGCCGCAACGCGCACGTTGACGCGCTGATTCTCCGCCGTCGGCGCCTCGCCGCGGCGCAGCAGGGCATTGCCGCCCAGGGCCACCACCAGCCGCACCGCCTCAGCCCCCGATGGTGGCGACGAGCACCGCCTTGATGGTGTGCAGGCGGTTCTCCGCCTGATCGAAGACGATCGAGGCGCGGGACTCGAAGACCGCGTCGGTCACCTCCATGGCGTCCAGCCCGAAGCGCTCCTGCATCTCGCGGCCGACCTTGGTCTCGGTATCGTGGAAGGCCGGCAGGCAGTGCATGAAGCGCACCTCGGGATTGCCGGTGAGCGCCAGCAGCTCTTCGTTCACCTGGTAGGGCCGCAGCAAGGCGATGCGCTCCTCCCAGACTTCGGGCGGCTCGCCCATCGAGACCCAGACGTCGGTGTAGAGGAAGTCGACGCCGCGTACCCCCTCCTCGCGGTCCTCGGTGAGCGTGATCCGCGCACCGGTCTCGGCGGCGATGGCCCGCGCCTGCGCGACGATCTCCGCCTTGGGCCAGAGCGAGGCCGGGGCGCAGAGCCGCACGTCCATGCCCATCAGCGCGCCGCCCAGCAGCAGGGAATCGCCCATGTTGTTGCCGGCGTCGCCGAGGAAGCAGAAGGCGATGCGGCGCAGCGGCTTCTCGGCGTGCTCCTGCATGGTCAGGAAGTCGGCCAGCACCTGGGTCGGGTGGTACTCGTCGGTCAGGCCGTTGTAGACCGGCACGCCGGCATGGGCCGCCAGGGCCTCGACCCGCTCCTGGCCGAAACCGCGGTATTCGATGGCGTCGTAGATGCGCCCGAGCACCCGCGCCGTGTCCTTGATCGACTCCTTGTGGCCGATCTGCGTGCCGCTGGGCCCCAGGTAGGTGACGTGGGCGCCCTGGTCGTAGGCCGCCACCTCGAAGCCCACGCGGGTACGGGTCGAGTCCTTCTCGAAGATCAGCGCGATGGCCTTGCGCTCCAGGCGCGGCCGCTCGGTGCCGGCGTAGCGCGCCGCCTTCAGCTCGGCCGCCAGCTTCAGCAGGAAGCCGATCTCGGCCGGGGTGAAGTCGGTCAGCTTCAGGAAGCTGCGGCCGTGCAGGTTGTAGGACATGGGTTCTTCCTTTCGCTGAAGTCTTTGCAGCCCCCTTCACCCTCCCCCTTCGCGTCATCCTGAGCGCAGCGAAGGATCTCGACGAATAGGAGCTCCAACCGGCCCGAGATCCTTCGCTGCGCTCAGGATGACGGGCGTGAAGGCGCCCCCCTCACGCCGGATCGCGCTGTAGCGGGCAGGTCATGCAGTGGCCGCCGCCGCGGCCGCGGCCCAGTTCGCCGCCGCGGATGGTGATGACCTCGACGCCGGCCTTGCGCAGCAGGGTGTTGGTGTGGGTGTTGCGGTCGTAGGCGACCACCACGCCGGGCTCGAGCGCGACCACGTTGTTGCCGTCGTCCCACTGCTCGCGCGCCTGCTCGTAGGCGTCGCCGCCGGTGGCGATGACCCGCAGGCTCGGGATGCCCAGGCAGTCGGCCACCACCTCGAAGAGGTGCCCCTCCTCACGCCGCACGTCGATCTCGCCCTCGCGCTCGCCCGGCCGCGCCGAGAAACAGGTGATCTCGTCGCAGACGGCGCGGTAGGCCGTGGCCAGGTCGCGGTCGCAGAGGCTGAAGACCGTGTCGAGGTGCATAGCCGCGCGCGAGCGCGGCAGGCGGCAGCCGACCACCCGCTCGGCCGCCCCGGCGGCGAAGAGGCTGCGGGCGAGCTGTCCCACCCCCTGGATCGAGCTGCGCTCGCCCATGCCGACCAGCACCGTGCCGCGGCCCAGCGGCATGACGTCGCCGCCCTCCAGCGTCGACAGGCCGTGGTCGCGCTCCGGGTCGCCCCACCAGACCCGCGCCTTGCCGGCGAAGGCGGGGTGGAAGCGATAGACCGCCGCCGTCAGCAGCGTCTCCTGCCGGCGCGCCGGCCAGTACATGGGGTTGAGCGTTACGCCCTCGCCGATCCAGCAGCTGGTGTCGCGGGTGAAGAGGGCATTGGGCAGCGGCGCCACCACGAAGTCCTCGGGCGCGAAGAGGTCGGCGAAGACGCCCTGGCCGTAGAAGGGCACCTCGGCCGCGGCGATCCCGCCCAGCAGGCAGTCGACGAGTTCCACCGGCGGCAGCTCCGCGAGCCACTCGCGCAGGGCGCTGTCGAGCCCCACGCCGACGCTGTCGGCGGTGACCTTGCGCTCCAGCAGCCAGGTCCGCGCCTCGGGCTGCGCCACCACCCCGGCCAGCAGGTCGTGCAGCTCCAGCACCTCGACGCCGCGCTCGCGCATCTTGGAGCAGAAGTCGTAGTGGTGGTTCTTCGCCTCGTGCACCCAGAGCACGTCGTCGAACAGCAGGTCGTCGCAGTTGGCCGGGGTCAGACGCTCGTGGGCGCGACCCGGCCGGCACACCAGAACCTTGCGCAGCTGTCCCGTCTCCGAATGCACACCGAAATCGCTCATTGCCCGCTCCTGTCGAGAACCCGCGGCACGCGCCGCCGATTCGCAGGCTAGGACGCCATGCCGAGGGGACTACTGATCTGAATCAAGGGTGACACCGGAAAGAGCGGCCAGTATAGCGCCACAACCCTTGCGGGGAGTTCTCCCATGTCGCGCTTTCCGACCGCCTTCACCATCCTCTTCGCCCTGATCGTCCTGGTCGCGGGCCTCACCTGGATCGTGCCCGCCGGGCTCTACGAGCGGGCCTACAGCGAGACGCTGGACCGCGAGGTGCCGGTCCCGGGCACCTACGAGCAGGTCGAGAGCAATCCCCAGGGCCTGATCGACGTGCTGATGGCACCGATCGCCGGGCTCTACGATCCCGACAGCTACGAGGCCAACGCCATCGACGTGGCGCTCTTCGTGCTGATGATCGGCGGCTTCCTGGGGGTGGTGACGAAGACCGGCGCGATCGACGCCGGCATCGCCTCGGCCATGCGCTCCATGCGCGGCCGCGAGAAGTGGATGATCCCGATCCTGATGGGCCTCTTCGCGCTCGGCGGCACCACCTACGGCATGGCCGAGGAGACCCTGGCCTTCTATGTGCTGCTGATCCCGGTGATGCTGGCGGCCCGCTACGACACCGTCACCGCGACGGCCATCATCATGGTGGGCGCCGGCATAGGCACGCTGGGTTCCACCGTCAATCCCTTCGCCACGGTGATCGCCGCCAACGCCGCCGGCATCCCCTTCACCGACGGCCTGCTGCTGCGCCTCGCCATCCTGATCCTCGGCTGGCTCGCCTGCGTCGCCTACGTGATGCGCTACGCCGAGCGGGTGAAGCGCGATCCCTCGGCCTCGGTGGTGGCCGACCTGGCGGAACAGCACCGCGCCCATTTCCTGCGCGACGGTGAGCAGGCCACCGTGCCGGCCCTGACCGGACTGCATCGGCTCGTGCTGCTGCTCTTCGGCGCCACCTTCCTGGTGATGGTCTGGGGCGTGGCGCTGGGCGGCTGGTGGATGGGCGAGATGTCGGCGCTCTTCCTCGGCAGCGCCATCCTGATCGGCGTGATCGCCCGGCTCGGCGAGAAGAAGCTGGTGGAGGCCTTCGTCTCCGGCGCGTCCGACCTGCTGGGCGTGGCGCTGATCATCGGCGTGGCGCGCGGCATCGTCGTGGTGATGGACGCCGGGCTGATCACCGACACCATCCTCTTCTGGTCGGCCGAAGCGGTGGAAGGGCTCTCCACGATCGCCTTCGTCAACGGCCTCTACTGGCTGCAGGTGCTGCTGTCCTTCTTCGTGCCCTCCTCCTCGGGCCTCGCCGTGCTGACCATGCCGATCCTGGCGCCGGTCGGCGACTTCGCCGGGGTCGGGCGCGACCTGGTGGTGACCGCCTACCAGTCGGCCAACGGCCTGGTGAACCTGGTCAACCCGACCTTCGCCGTGGTCATGGGCGGCCTCGCCATCGCCCGCGTGCCCTACGAGCGCTGGCTGCGCTTCATGTGGCCGCTGCTGCTGATCCTGACGGTGATGATCATGGCCCTGCTGAGCCTGGGCGCCAGCCTGGGGTAGCAAGGGAAACACCCTCACCCCGGCCCTCTCCCAGAGGGAGAGGGAGAAACAAGCAAGCCCCTCTCCCCCTGGGAGAGGGGTTGGGGTGAGGGTCCTTGGTTTCCCTCAATCCCGCGGCGTGATCCGCACGCCGGGACCGACGCGGTCACTGGGGTGCACCACCACCCGCTCGCCCTCGGCCAGGCCCTCGTGCAGCACGGCGTGGCCGCCGTCCATCGGGCCCAACGCGACGCGTCGCAGCTCGGCGCGCCCCACCGCCTCGACGAAGACCGCCCAGTCGCCGCCCTCGCGGAAGAGGGCGCCGATCGGCACCAGCGGCGTGTCCTCCGCTTCCTGCAAGGCGATGCGGGCGAAGACGCGGTAGCCGTGGCCGAGCGCGGCGCGCGCCTCCGGCGGGTCGAGCAGCTCGACGATCACGTTGACGCGCTGCTCCTCGATCCCCAGCGCCGAGACCTTGGTGAAGGCGAAGGGCTCGATGCGGCGGACCCGGCCCGCTAGCTCCGGCCCGCCGACCCAGCCCTGCAGCATCACCCGCGCCCGCGGCGGGATCGGCACGGCCGATTCCGAGGGCAGCTCGACCACCACCTCCAGGTCGGCAGGATCGCCGATCTCAATCAGCGGCTCGCCCGCCTGCACCACGGCCTCGCTCTCGCGCAGGACCCGCAGCACCTGGCCGCTCACCGGCGAGCGCACGGGGATGCAGCAGCGCGCCGCGGCGCCGGCGCCGCGGGCCTCCTCGCCCGGCTCGATCAGCGCGGCGCGGGCCGTCTCCAGCTCGAAGAAGCGCATGCGCAGCGCCGCCTCGGCCGTGGCGACGCGGGATTCCTGCCGCTGCGCGTCGAGCTGCGCCGCCTCGTGCGCCCGGGCCGTGGCGGTGCCGCGGCGGTAGAGCGTCTCGACCCGCCTGAGCTCGCTCTGGGCGAAGGCCAGCTCGGCGCGGGCATTGTCCAGCTCCGCCTGGGCGAGCGCATAGCCGGCCGACGCGGCCTGGATCTCGGCCTCGATGCGGCTGCGCGTGCGCACGTCCAGGAAGGTGGGCTCGGTCTCCTCCAGCGAGGTCAGCACCGTGCGGCCCGCCACGACCTCGTCGCCGGGCCGAAGGGTCACGCGCTGGAGACGGCCGGCGATGGGGGCGGAGACGGTGTAGACCTCGCGGATGCGGGTGCGGCCCTCGCCCTCGACCGTGGCCACCAGGTCGCCGCGGCCGATCTCGGCCAGGTCCACCGGCACCGGCCGCGGCGCGAAGGCATAGGCCAGCCCGCCCGCCACGGCCAGGCCGAGGGTGGCGAGGAACAGGCTGCGCTTGAGCGAGGCACGCATCGGATCACTCCCGGGTCTTCAGCACGGCGACGAGGTCCAGGCGCAGCAGGCGGCGCCCGACGATGGCCGCGGACAGCAGGGCGGCGGCCACCACCACCGCCACCGCGAGGCCGTAGATGGACGGCGGCACGATCAGGGGAATGCGGTAGAGCTCGGTGGCGAAGCCGGCGGCCATGAGCGCCGCCAGGCCGTAGCCGGCGAGGCAGCCCAGCGGCAGCGCGACCACGGTCAGGATCGCCAGCTCGCCGAGCAGGATGTAGCCCACCTCGAAGCGGGTGAAGCCGAGCACCCGCAGGCTCGCGAGCTCCCGCCCGCGCTCCGAGAGCATGATGCGCGCGGCGTTGTAGATCACGCCGAAGGCGATCATGCCCGCGAAGAGGCTGACGACGAAGACCACGGTCAGGAAGCTCTCGTCCATCTGCCGACGGAAACTCTCCAGCATCCTGCCCTGCAGCGTAAGGCTCATCACCAGCGGCGTGCGCTTCACGGCGGCGTGGAAGTCCGCGGCCTGCGCCGGGTCGAGCAGCAGGTGGGCGCCCGAGATCGCCGACCCCTCGAGCAGCAGGCGGCTCAGCGCCCGCCGGTCCATGGCGACCGAGCCGCCGATGTACTCCTCGATTACCGCCGTCACCGGCAGTTCCAGCACCGGCCGCCGCCCTTCCAGGACCTCGACCCGGACGCTCTGGCCGCGGCCGACGCCGAGCCGGGCCGCCACGGTCGCCGAGAGCATCAGTCCCTCCGGCGGCACCGGCACCGGCCGCAACGCGCTGTCGAGCAGGCGGAAGACCGCGGGCTCCGGCTCCAGCCCCTGGATCGCGACGCGCTCCTCGCGCGGCCCCGCCCGCAGGCGCGCCGCGACGCTGCGGAAGGGCTCGGCGGCCAGCACGCCGGGCAGGCGCTCGACCTCGGCCAGCGCCCCCTCGGCGCGCGGCTCGACGAAGGTCAGCGTGGCGTGCTGGCGCTGTGCCTGGAAGAACTGCACCTCGATCATCTGGTCGACGGCGCCGATCGAGAAGGTGGAGGCGATGACGATCGCGACGGCGGTGGCGACGCCCGCGACCGTGAGCGCGGCGCGGCCGGGGAAGCGGCCGAGGTGGCGCAGGATGATGCGCATGGTCTGGGTGACCCAGGCCAGGCCGCCGGCACGGTCCAGCCAGCCGCGGCGGTAGCTGGGTGGGGCCGCCGGCCGCATCGCCTCGGCCGGCGGCAGCCGCACCGCCCGACGCACCGCGCTCCAGGCCCCCAGCAGCCCTGCCGCCGAGGCGATCGCCGCAGCGAGGACGAAGGTCGAGGGCGCGGGGCGGTAGTAGAGGAAGGGAAAGCGGAAGTAGTCGGCATAGAGCTCGGTCAGGCCGCGACCGAGCCAGAGGCCGAGGCCGCAGCCCAGCGCCACGCCGATCGCCACGATCGCCAGCACCAGCCGCGCGTAGTGCATCCCCACGGCCAGGTCGGAGTAGCCGAAGGCCTTGAGCAGGCCGATCTGGTCGCGCTCCAGCTCGATCATGCGGGCGACGGCGACGTTGAGCAGGAAGGCGGCGACCGCGAGGAAGATCGGCGGCGCCGTGGTCGCCATGGCCCAGAGCTGCTCCAGCTCGTTCTCCAGGAACCAGTTGGAGGTCTGGTCCTCGCGCGGCACCGCGCCGAGCCCGCCGTAGGGCGCCAGCAGCCGGTCGAGCGCCTCGATCACCCTCTGCTGCGAGGCGCCGCGCAGCAGGGTCAAGGAGACCTCGTTGAAGGCGCCGTCCAGGTCGAAGGCGGCCTCCAGGGTCTCCCGTGGCGCCCAGAGCACGCCGAAGGTGCGGTCGTCGGGGAAGAGGGCGCCGGGCCCCACGGAGTAGAGATACTCCGGCGAGAGGGCGATGCCGACGATGGTGAAGGCGCGCTTGCGCTGGTTGAGGATCACCTCCAGGCGGTCGCCGGGGCGCAGCCCGTTCGCCTCGGCGAAGGCTTCGCTCGCCACCGCTTCCAGGGGATTGCCGGGCAGCAGGTCCCGACCGCTGCGCAGCGCCGGGCGGTTGAGCCGCGCCGGCTCCTGCACCGGCAGGGAGAGCAGCCGCCCGACCGCCGGCTCCGGCACGCCGGGCAGGTCCAGGGTGACGTCGGCGACGACCCGGGTCTCCACGGTCTGCACGCCGGGAATCTCGGCGATGCGCGCGGCTAGGCTCTCCGGCACCCGCGTGGCCTGGGCGAAGACCTCGGCGAAGCGGTAGCGCTCGTAGTAGGCGTCGCGCGTCGCCTCGAGCGACTGCAGGGTCCCGAACATCAGCACGAAGAGCGCGACGCCGCCGGCGATCACCAGGGCGATCGCCAGCACCTGGCCGCGCAGGTACCAGAGGTCGCGCAGCAGCTTGCGGTTCAGCGCCCCCATGCGCCGCCTACCAGTGCAGCTCGCGCGGCGCGCGGCGCTGCGCGTTGCGGTGCACCGAGGCGATGCCGCCGTCGGCGAAGTCGATCACCCGGTCGGCCATCTCGGCGATCACCGCGTTGTGGGTGATGACCACCGAGGTGGTGCCGAGCTCCCGGTTCACCGTCTCGATCGCCTCCAGCACGACGATGCCGGTGGCGCTGTCGAGCGCGCCGGTCGGCTCGTCGCAGAGCAGCACCTGCGGCCGCTTGGCGATCGCGCGGGCGATGGCGACGCGCTGCTGCTCGCCGCCGGAGAGCTGCGCCGGGAAGTGGTCGTCGCGCCCCTTCAGGCCGGCCAGCGCCAGGGCCTCCTCCGGCCGCATCGGCTTCTCGGCGATCTCGGTGACCAGGGCGACGTTCTCGCGCGCGGTCAGGCTGGGGATCAGGTTGTAGAACTGGAAGACGAAGCCGACGTGGCGACGGCGGTAGTCGGTCAGGGCCGACTCGTCGAAGGCGGTCAGCTCCCGCCCCTCGAACCAGACCTGGCCCGAGGAGGGAACGTCGAGGCCGCCGAGGATGTTCAGCAGCGTCGACTTGCCGCTGCCCGAGGGGCCGAGCAGCACCGCCAGTTCCCCCTGGTAGAGCTCGAGATCGACTCCGCGCAGGGCGTGCACCGCCGTCGGCCCGCTGCCGTAGACCTTGGACAGGCCGCGGGTGCGGAAGGTGACGCGACTGTCGGGGTCGGCTGCTGCGGCGGCGGTCTCCGGCATCGGATCAAGCTGCTCCCACCTCTCGGCCTCCACCATGACCTGGGTCAAACGCCCGGGGAAGACCGGTGGTTGCGGGGAGCAACCGGATATGGGGAACACCCTCCCCCAAGCCTCTCCCTCTGGGCTATCGGCTTCACACATCCTGTAGGCCGTGCGGCGAACTGCCGGCTCCCGATTCTTCAACGCGGAGGGCACGGAGAAGTCGCGGAGGACGCGGAGGGAGAAGAGTCGGCCGCACGGCCCGGAATCCGAAGCTCCGGCCGATCACTGCGCGCAGGCCTCTCCGTGTCCTCCGCGACTCCTCCGCGTCCTCCGCGTTGAAGACTGCAGCCGCGGCCAGGGTCACGGGCGGAAGGAACAAGGTTGCGCTCGGCAGCAAGAGCGCAAGGGCCGGGGCGAGAGTGCTTGTTTTCCCCTGCCCTACTTCCCCCGCAGCTCCGCCAGCAGGGCTTCGGCCAGGTCCTGGCGGACCTGGCCCTGCTTCACCAGGGCCGCCGCCACGGCCTCCACCTCCTCGCCTTCGGCGCCGGCGGCGATGGCGACGTTCTTGGCGTGCAGCGCCATGTGGCCGCGCTGGATGCCGACGGTGGCCAGCGCCCTGAGCGCGGCGAAGGTCTGGCAGAGGCCAACGGCGACGGCGATGCGGGCGAGCTGCTCGGCGCGCTCGATGCCCATGACCCGCAGGCAGGCGCGCGCCGTGGGGTGCAGCCGGGTCGCGCCGCCGACGATGCCCACCGCCATGGGCAGCTCCAGGCTGCCGGCCAGATCGCCCGCGGCGTTCTTCTCGAAGATCGAGAGCGGGGCGTAGCGGCCGCCGCGCGCGGCGAAGGCATGGGCGCCGGCCTCGATCGCCCGGGTGTCGTTGCCGGTGCAGAGCATCACCGCCGAAATGCCGTTCATGATCCCCTTGTTCTGGGTCGCGGCGCGGTAGGGATCGGCCTCGGCGAAGCGGCAGGCCTCGACAATGGCGTCCACCACCTCGGCGCCGCCCAGGGCCTCGGCCCGCCAGACGGCGCGGGCGCGGGCCAGGCGCCGGTCCGCCAGATTGGTGAGGATGCGCAGGCGGTGTCGCCCACCGGCCCACTCGGCCAGGCGCGGTGCCAGCGCCTCGGCCATGGTGTTGACGGCGTTCGCCCCCATGGCGTCGAGCGTGTCGACGATCAGATGCACCACCACCATCCGCTCGGCGCGCTCGCCCACCAGCCGCACCTCGATGTCGCGGGCGCCACCGCCGAGCCGCAGCAACAGCGGGTCGCAGGCGTTGCAGGCTTCCAGGATCTCCTCGCGCCGCGCCAGCAGCTCGGCCCGGGCGTGCACCGGGTCGGCCACCTCGAGCAGCTGCACCTGGGCCGCCATCAGCGAGCCGCTGTAGTCGGTCCGCACGCCGCCCGTGTCGCGGCAGTCCTTGGCGGCATGGCAGACCGCGGCCACCACCGAGGACTCCTCGGTCGCCATGGGCACCACGACCTCACGCCCGTCGACGATCAGGTTGGTGGCCAGGCCGACCGGCAGGCTGTAGCTGCCGATCACGTTCTCGATCATGGAGTCGAGCAGCGCGAAGTCCGGCACGCTGTCGCGCGCGATCTCCTCCAGCGCCTCTCGGTCGACTCCGGCGCGCCCGGCGATCAGCGAAAGCCGCTCCTCGCGGCCGAGCAGATGCAGCCCGCTGAGCCGCGAGGTCTTTCCATCCGTCATCTTCTTCCGGGCCTCCCCGCCCTCTTCTCCGTCCTTGCCGCCGCAGACTAGCAGCCGGCCGGCGCTTGCCTAGAGGGCTATCCGACCGGCACCTCATCCATTGGGTGCAAAGCCACTCTGGAGCCCCTGCCCCCATAATCCCCCTCTCGTCTTGTTGAAATTTCATAACTGCCATTCCGCGCCGGCAAACCCCTTGACGACGCGGCGGTGCGGCGCGATCTTCACCGCCAGAGAGACGACTGGCCGGCGTTAGCGGCCCGCGGCGATTTGAAGGGCAGCTTGCACCGCGTCACCAACCGCTAAAGCGCCACGAAGGTCTTCGTGGTCCCGCCCTCGTGACAGAGCGCCAGGAGCACCGCGATGCACCGATGTAGCCCCCTCCCCTGACCCGCCGGCCGCGGCTTCGCCGCGACCGTCCTTTCGTCTTCGTCACCGCCGCCCCTGCCGGGGCGCGGTAGAGGGGAGTTGACGCCATGTCTCCCATGATCCGCCTGCAGGGCGTCTCCAAGCGCTATCCGGCCCGCAAGGGCAGCGCTGCGGTGACCGCCCTGGAGGAGACCGACCTGGAGATCGCCCGCGGCGAGATCTTCGGCGTGATCGGCCGTTCCGGCGCCGGCAAGTCCACGCTGATCCGCCTGGTCAATCTGCTGGAGCGCCCCAGCAGCGGCCGCGTCGAGGTCGACGGCACCGAGCTGACCGCGCTCGACGCCGCCGGCCTGCGCGCCGCGCGGCGCCAGATCGGCATGATCTTCCAGCACTTCAACCTGCTGTCCTCGCGCACGGTCTTCGACAACGTGGCGCTGCCGCTGGAACTGGCCGGGCTGCCGCGCCGGACGATCCGCGAGAAAGTGACGCCGCTGCTGGAGCTGGTGGGCCTCACCGACAAGGCCCGGCGCTATCCGGCCGAGCTCTCCGGCGGCCAGAAGCAGCGGGTCGGCATCGCCCGGGCGCTGGCCACCGAGCCCAAGGTGCTGCTCTGCGACGAGGCCACCTCGGCGCTGGACCCCGAGACCACGCGCTCGATCCTGACGCTGCTGGCCGACATCAACGACAAGCTCGGCATCACCGTAGTGCTGATCACCCACGAGATGCAGGTGATCAAGCAGGTCTGCCACCGCGTCGCCGTGCTGGAGGCGGGCCGCGTCGTCGAACTGGCGCCGGTGGAGCAGGTCTTCACCCGCCCGCAGGCGCCGGTCACCCGCAGCCTGCTGGCCGCCGCCAGCGGCGACGAGCTGCCCGCCCCGCTGGCCGCCCGGCTCTCGCCGAACCCGGCCGGCGGCCCCGCGGTGCTGCGCCTGCGCTTCACCGGCAAGGACGCCGAGGCGCCGGTGATCGCCCGCCTGTCGCGGGTCCAAGGCCTCGACGTCTCCATCCTGCACGGCCAGGTGGACGCCGTGCGCCACACCTCCTTCGGCACCCTGGTGGTCGCCCTGCCCGCCGCCGGCGAGGCACTGGCCGCCGCGCTGCGCTTCCTGGAGAACGAGCATGTCGCTGTCGAGCCTCTTGGGTATCTCGCCGCAGATCTCCGCGCTGCTGGTTGAGGCCACGCTGCAGACCCTGCAGATGACCGCGGTCGCCGGCCTGCTGGGCACGCTCTTCGGCCTGCCGCTCGGCGTGCTGCTGGCCACCAGCGGCCGCGGCGAGCTGCTGCAGTGCCTCGCCTTCAACCGCGTCGCCGGGCTGGTGGTCAACGCCACCCGCTCGACCCCCTTCATCATCCTGGTGGTGGCCATCATCCCCTTCACCCGGCTGGTGGCCGGCACCTCGATCGGCACCTCGGCCGCCATCGTGCCGCTGACGGTCGCCGCCGTGCCCTTCATCGCCCGCATCGTCGAGACGGCGATCCGCGAGGTGGACCAGGGGCTGGTAGAGGCGGCCACGGCCATGGGCGCCACGCCGCTGCAGATCGTTCGCAAGGTGCTGGTGCCCGAGGCCCTGCCCGGCATCGTCGCCGGCCTGACGCTCGCGATCGTCAGCCTGATCGGCTACTCGGCCATGGTCGGCGCGGTCGGCGGCGGCGGACTGGGCGATCTCGGCATCCGCTACGGCTACCAGCGCTTCATGCCCGAGATCATGGCCCTGGTGGTGCTGGTGCTGATCCTGCTGGTCCAGGCGGTCCAGACCGCCGGCGACCGCCTCGCCCGGCGCGTCAACAAGCGCCTGCGCGAGGCGTGAGGCCCTGGATCTCGTGGGAGTCGCGCTCCAACTGGCCCGAGATCCTTCGCTCACGCTCAGGATCACGGCTTTGCAAAAGCTACAGTAAGAAAGGAGAAATCATGTCTAAGCTTCTGCCATCTCTGACTCTCTCCGCCGCCCTCCTCCTCACGGGCGCGGCCCAGGCCGAGACGCTGCGGGTGGGCGTCACGCCCGGGCCGCACGCCGAGATCATGGAGGTCGTGGCCGAGGTCGCCGCCGCCGAGCAGGGCCTGACCCTGGAGATCCTGGAGTTCTCCGACTACGTCGTGCCGAACACGGCACTCGCGGACGGCGAGCTCCACCTCAACTCCTTCCAGCACCAGCCCTACCTGGACAACCAGGTGCGCGACCGCGGCTTCGACCTGGTGTCGGTGGCGCCCACCGTCGTCTTCCCCATGGGCTTCTACTCCAGCCGCTTCGACAGCTTCGAGGCCGTGCCGGACGGCGCCACCATCGCCATCCAGAACGACCCCACCAACGGCGGCCGCTCGCTGCTGCTGCTGCAGTCGGCCGGGCTGCTGACCCTGGCCGAGGGCACGGGCCTGACGCCCTCGATCCTGGACATCGCCGAGAACCCGCGGAACTTCCGCCTGATCGAGCTGGACGCCGCCCAGCTGCCGCGCTCGCTCGACGACGTCGAGGTGGCGGCGGTCAACACCAACTACGCCGTCGAAGCCGGGCTCGACCCCAACGAGGACGCGATCCTGCGCGAAGGCTCCGAGAGCCCCTACATGAACGTCATCGCCGTGCGCGCCGAGGACGCCGAGGCCGAGTGGGTGGAGCGCTTCGTCGCCGCCTACCACTCCGAGCCGGTGCGTGCCTTCGTCGCCGAGCGCTTCCAGGGCGCGGTGGTGCCGGGCTTCTGACGCGGCGAGGATCAGTCCCGCGGCAGGGGCTGCAGCAAGACGCGCAGCGCCGAGAAGCAGGCCCCCGCCGCGGGCACCGTCAGCACCTGGCCGTTCCGCGACAGCGAGGTATTGGTCTTGAGCGCCCGAGGGATGGCGCTGCCGCGGTCGACACCGCCCTGGTAGAGGACGTCATGGTCCCCGGCCCGCTCCCCCTCCAGGCGGATCGAGAGCGAGGAGATCGCGTCTCCCTCTTCCGACAGAGTGCAGAGCTCGCCGGCCGCGCAGACCTCGCTGCGCGAGCGGCGGCCCGCAGCCCAGTAGCGCAGGTCCAGCCCCTCCGCCTCGCCGCACCAGTCCAGTCGGAAAGCCTTCAGGGCACCGGCCTTTAGCAGCTGGCCGGCCCAGGCGAGCGGCGGGGCCTCGTGCGGGGGCGCGCCGTCGCAGTAGACCGTCACCCGCAGCTGCGGCGAGGGCAGCGGTGCCAGGCCGGCGGCGACGCCTTCGGACTGCAGCCGCCCCTCGGCCGGCTTGCGCAGCGCCCAGACGCGGCCGATCACCTCAGGGCGGACACCCCAGGAGGCGCCGAGAAAGTCGATCTCGCGCACGATGTCGGGCGACCCCAGGGCGTAGTCGTCGCCGCAGAGGAAGCCGCCGGGGCGGACGAAACCGTTGAAGAAGCTAAGATTGTTGATGAATCCTGGATTGCCGTGGGCGGCGTCGTCGAAATAGAGGTCGATCGGACGCGCCCAATCCCGCACCACGTCGGGGCTGTAGCCCTGGATCGGCACGACGTTGGGGCAGTCGGCGACGAAGCCCTTGAAGGCCTCGAGGGAAAAGGGCGGCGCGCCGAGCTTCTCCTCGACGTTGCGCACGATCCAGGGCGCGCGCTCCCAGGTGTCGATGCTGTAGACCGTTACGGAGGGGTGGCAACTCTTGGCGAGTGTCCAGGTCGAGCTGCCGTAGAGCGGGCCCACCTCGACGATGGTGCCGTTCTCCGGCACCGCGGCCGCCAGGCGCTCCAGGTACGCCAGCCCGGCCAGGGTCATGGTCCTGGGTATCTCCAGATTGATCGGCATGCTTTCCCTACTCCGCCCCTTGTTGCCGTGCCCCTTCAACCGACACGCAGGCCCGTGCCGGCCACATAGACCGCGATCTCCCCGGCCGCGGGCCGGCCGCAGATGGCGACGGGCAGCCAGAAGTCGTAACCGTAGAGACGATCCCGCGCCCAGCGTCGCCGCTTCAGGGGGAAAGCCGTCGCCGCGGCGAAGAAGCGCTCGCCCCGCAGCGCGACCAGAGGCAGCTCATCGCACCCCTCCCCCTCTCCGCCGCCGCCGCGCAGGCGAAAGGTCCCGCTGAGGTGACCGGCCGTCATCTCCTTCTTCTCGGGCTCGACCCCGGTGTCGCGCAGCAGCGCCGCCGGGGCGGCCGGCACGCGTCCGATCACGACGCCGGTCTGCGCCTCGCGCACCATCAGCGGCTCGGCCGGGAGCGGATCCGGCAATTCGAGCAGGAAAGCGCAGGGCGTCTCGCCGTCGAGATGTACGAAGAGCTCCCGCGGCCGGCGGTCGACCTCGGCCCTCGCGACGACCTCCCCACGGCGGACCAACTCGACGCCCAGCCCGTTGTGGGGCGGCACGGCGCGATGGATCCAGCCGCCGAGGTAGCGGCCGCCGCAATAGACCAGGTCGCCGAAGAAGGGGCAGACGAGGTTGCGGCGCAACCGCTCCCAGCTTCGTTGCTCTCCCATGCGGTCGCGCACGGGGGCCTCGAGGCCGCTTGGCAGAAAGGGGGCCTCCGCCTTGCCGAGATCGCCCGCTGCGAGCCACAGCGGCCCGTCCGTCAGCCGGCGCTCGCTGCCCGACAGCACGACCTCCATGGACCAGTCCCGGTCGGCGGTCACATGCCTGGGCAGCCAGAACTCGAAGGGCAGCCTGTCCGGCTCGGCATCGGGAGGTTCCTCGGACCGCCGAGGCCGGACGAGAACCGGCATGAGGTGGCGGCCGTTGAGCCTCACCTCCAGGGGCACCGCGCTTCGCGGCAAGACGCCGGGCCTGACCCAGCCGCTCACGCGCCGGCCGCGCACCTCGGTGACGGCCCCGGGACTGTCCTCCCCGATCGCCAGGTTGGCGGGAAGCCAGCGGGGGTTGAGCAGGCCGCCCGAACGGACACTGCGGACCGCCAGCGAGGCCGGTTCGCGCGGCGGCTCCTGGAGCGGCAGCCGGAAACCCACCGTCTCGTCCGAGACGAGACCCAACGCGAGTTCGCCCAGCGGCAGGCCGGTGGTGGCCCGGCCGGCCACGGCACCCTTGCGGGTGACGGCCTCGAGCGCCACCGGCCGGGCCGGCTCCGCCAGGTCGCAGGCCCAGCCGAGGATCTCCCTCGGCCGCACCGAGAGCACCTCCGCGGCGATCGGCGTCAGGCCGATGCGACGATGGTAGTTCGCCGTGGCATCGGGGCCGCGGACGTGGCGCACGAGCCGCGTCAGCCGCAGCGGGCCGAAGGCGTCGCTCACCGCGCCGGCCTGAGCCAGGGCGCGATGGACCATCTGCCAGACCCTACCGAAATAGCGCTGGTCGACCTCGACCTCGCGCTCATAGCCGTCCAGCGCCTCCAGGAAGTAGGCCCGGCGCGGGCGCGAGCAGCGCTCCCCGAGGAAGTTCAGATAGCTCCTGCTCGCCGCCACGAAGCCGTTCCGGACCAGCTGCCAGGAGTCCTCATAGGCGACGCTGCCGGGATAGCCGAAATTCCGCTGCTCGCGCTGCCGTTGCTCCTCGTAGCGCGCGTAGTCCGCCGCCTGAGGCCGATCCCCCCGCTGCACCTCGCGCGCCACGACCTGGTCGAAATCGGAGAAGAACTTGAAGTGGAGTACCGCCGAGGTGACGTCGGACAGCGAGCAGAGACTCATGGAGTGGGTCGAGGCGCGGTAGGAGAAGCCGGCGCGGCGCTTGACCAGCACCGACTTGCGCATCGCCGGACCGCTGCCGCGCTCGCCGGCATCCCAGAAGAGCCGCCAGCGCGGGCCGCCGCGGAGCTGGATCGGCGGAAAGAGCTGCGCCGGCCGCAGACGGTAGCTGTCGGCGTCGAAGTGCGTCGCGACCTTGCGGAAGTCCTGGCCCGGCGTATAAAGCGCCTCCGACAGCGGGCCGGGATGGTAGAGGTCGAGGAAGAGGCCGTAGACCGCCTCGTAGCCGGCCCGGTCGTTGTATGCGCAGAAGTCGCGCAGCGAGATGTCCTCGATGCCGGGAAAGACCAGCAGTTCGTCGGCATCCAGCACCAGGCACCAGCGGTTCCGGCCGTAGTGATCCGCCAGTTCCTCGGTCCAGAGGCGGCCGGCGTCGGACTGCGAGTAGGAGGCCGCCGTGAAAAAGTAGTGGGCGGAGGGTTCGTCTCGGATGATCTCCGCCGTCCGGTCGGTCGAATTGTTGTCGATCAAGAAGAAATGATCCACTCCTAGGGATTTGTAATATCTCAAGAAGAACGGCAGACGCTTCTCTTCGTTGTGGAGCGTGGAAAACACGAGGATTGCATCCCGACCGACATCGAGGTCGGGCTTCTCAAAAAACACCCCAGAATTGTACAAAATGGTTTGGTCCATTTCCTTCCCGCAGGCGATCACTAAGCAAGTGTCATGGAGCAACGCCCAGGGAAGGGATCAACGGAGCCCCCTCGCGGTACACGCGGTCGAAATCGCGCGGCGCGCAATTCGCGCCCGCCACGAGCAGACGGCCGCCACACCGCGAAAGCCCGCCCTTCACCTCCAGCCATCCCCCATCACCGCCCAGTATCGGACACCTCTACCCTGATGTGCAATGCAGTTAAAAAGCGCCCTCTATTAGCGTTACATGCGATTGGTGTAAAAACGCCCCAGGGTTGTATCGCCCGCCCCGACCGAGAGCCCGGCTCTTGCCCCTCGTCCGGTCCCTCCCCTTCGAACCCTGCGACACCGACTAGAGACGGTGCAGGCGCCCACCGGCATGGCTATATTGGCTGCATGGACGACGATCTGCTGGAGCTCTACAGCGAGCGCCTGATGGCCCACGGACGGCGGGTGGCGGCGGACCGGCGGCTGCCGGCGCCCGACGTCACAGTCTTCCACCGCTCGCCGCTCTGCGGTTCCACGGTCACGCTCGACCTCACCGCCAAAGGCGAGACCGTCACCGGTCTGGGCTATGCCGTGCGCGCCTGCTCACTCGGCCAGGTCGGCGTCTCCGTCCTGGCGGAGGTGCTTCCCGGACGGAGCTTCGCCGAGGCCCGGCAGGTCGCCGAGGCGGTGCGGGCCATGCTGAAGGCCGGCGCCCCACCGCCGAACGGCGCCTGGGGGGAGCTGGAGCTGCTGCAGCCGGCGGTGGAGCTGCGCAACCGCCACGGCTCGGCGCTGTTGCCCTTCGAGGCCGTGGTCGAGGCGATCGAGCGGATCGAGGCGACCCGCAACTGACGGCGTCAGCCGCGGCCCAGGAGGCGGGCCAGAGCCCGCTCTCGCCCGATCAGCGGCAGCAGGGCCTTGAGTTCCGGCCCGCTGTCGCGGCCGGTCAGCGCCAGACGCAGCGGGTGGAAGAGCTCGCGCCCCTTGCGCCCGGTAGCCTGCTTCACCGCCGCGGTCCAGGCACCCCAGCTGCTCTCGTCCCAGGGTTCCGGCGGCAGCAGCGCCGCGGCCTGTTCGCAGAAGCCCGCGTCCTCGATCAGCGGCTCGATCTCGCCATAGGCGACGGCGTACCACGGCAGCGCGTCGCTGCGCCGCTGCAGGTTGCCGCGCACGGCCGTCCAGAGCGCTTCGTCGAAGCCGGGCAAGCCCTGCTCCGCCAGCCAGCCGGCAACGGCCGCATGGGGCAGCGCGTGCAGCAGCTTCGCATTGAGCGGCTCCAGCTCGGCGGGATCGAACTTCGGCGTAGCACGGCCGAAGCGGCCGATGTCGAACTCTGACGCGAGCTCGGCGAGGCTGCCGCGCGCCTCGACCGGGTCGGGCGTGCCGAGCTTCGCCAGGTAGCTGCAGAGCGCCAGCGGCTCCAGGCCGTCCTCGCGCAGCGCCTGGAGCGACAGGGAGCCGAGCCGCTTGGAGAGTCCCTGCCCGCCGGCGTCGGCGATCAGCGGCAGATGGGCGAAGCGCGGCAGGACGCCGCCCAGCGCCTCGAAGAGCTGGACCTGCACCGCGGTATTGGCCACGTGATCCTCGCCGCGCAGCACGGCCGTCACGCCCAGCTCGATGTCGTCGACCACGGAGGTCAGGGTGTAGAGCGGCCGGCCGTCCTCGCGCAGCAGCACCGGATCGGAGAGGTGGCCGCCCTCGAAGCGCTGCGGGCCGCGCACGGCGTCCTCCCAGGCGACCGGCGCCTCCGCCAGACGGAAGCGCCAGTGCGGCCGGCGCCCCTCGCCCTCCAGCCCCGCCCGCTCCGCCTCGGAAAGGCCCAGGGCGGCGCGGTCGTAGACCGGCGGCCGGCCGGACTTCAGCGCCAGCCGGCGCTTCAACTCCAGCTCCTCGGCGGTCTCGTAGCAGGGGTAGAGCCGCCCCGCCTCCCGCAGCCGCTCCGCGGCCGCCGCATAGCGCTCCATCCGCTCCGACTGCCGGGCGAAGGCGTCCCAGTCCAGCCCGAGCCAGCGCAGGTCTTCCTCGATGCCGGCGGCAAAGGCCTCCGTCGAGCGCTCGCGGTCGGTGTCGTCGAGCCGCAGCAGGAAGCTGCCGCCCTCCTTGCGCGCCCAGAGCCAGTTCAGCAGCGCCACCCGCGCATTGCCGACGTGCAGCTGCCCGGTCGGGCTCGGCGCGAAGCGGAGCTTCATGGGGAGGGCGCCTCCCTCACCGTTCAACGTCATCGCGAGCGACCAAGGGGAGCGTGGCGATCCAGGGCCGGGAGCCTCTTGCCCCTGGATTGCTTCGCTCCGCTCGCAATGACGCGAAAAGGGCCAGCGACGGCCTCATGGCTTCGCTGCGCTCAGGATGACGGGAAGGGTGAGGTTCACGCCGGGCCCTTGAAGGCGTTGGTGATGGGGTAGCGGCGGTCGCGGCCGAAGGCGCGGGGGGTGATCTTGACCCCCGGCGGGGCCTGGCGGCGCTTGTATTCGGCGTTCTCCAGCAGGCGCCAGACGCGGTTGACCACCGCGCGGTCGTGGCCCCGGGCGACGATGGCCTCGACGCTGGCCTCCTCTTCGATCAGGCCCTGCAGGATGGCGTCGAGCGCGTCGTAGGCCGGCAGGCTGTCCTGGTCGGTCTGATTCGGGCGCAACTCGGCGGTGGGCGCCTTGGTGATGATGCGCTCGGGGATCACCCGGCCGGCCGGGCCCAGGGCACCGCCCGGGACCCGCTGGTTGCGCCAGCGCGAGAGCGCGTAGACCGTGCCCTTGTAGAGATCCTTCAGCACGTTGTAGCCGCCGCACATGTCGCCGTAGAGCGTGGCGTAGCCGACGCTCATCTCCGACTTGTTGCCGGTCGAGAGCACCATGTCGCCGAACTTGTTGGAGAGCGCCATCAGCGTGATGCCGCGGGCGCGCGCCTGCAGGTTCTCCTCGGTGACGTCGGGCGCCAGGCCGTCGAACACCGGCGCCAGCATGGTCTCGAAGGCCTTCATGGCCGGCTCGATGGCGATCTCGTCGAGCCGCACGCCCAGCAGCCGCGCGCACTCGGCCGCGTCATCCAGGCTGTCGCGGCTGGTGTAGGGCGAGGGCATCATCACGCAGCGCACCTTGTCCGGCCCCAGCGCATCGACGGCGATCGCCGCAGAGAGAGCGGAATCGATGCCGCCCGACAGGCCGATCACCACGCCGGGGAAGCGGTTCTTGCCCACGTAGTCGCGCAGGCCCAGCTGCAGCGCACGATAGATCGCCTCGCTCCCCTCCAGCGGAGCCGTGCGCGGCGCCTCGGCACAGATCCAGCCCTCGCCCTCGCGCCGCCAGTCGGTGACGACCAGCGCCTCCTCGAAGGCCGGCAGCAGCGCCCGCAGGCTGGAGTCGGCGCCGAGCACGAAGGAGCCGCCGTCGAAGACCAGCTCGTCCTGGCCGCCGACCTGGTTGACGTAGACCAGCGGCAGCCCGGTCTCCGCGATCCGCGCCAGCGCGATCTGCTGGCGCTGGTCCAGCTTGTCGTCCTCGAAGGGCGAGCCGTTGGGCACCAGCAGGATCTCCGCGCCCGACTCCTGCAGGCACTCCGTCACCTCCGGGAACCAGATGTCCTCGCAGACCGGAAGGCCCAGGCGCACGCCGCGAAAGTTGACCGGACCGGGCAGCGGCCCGGGCGTGAAGACGCGGATCTCGTCGAAGACGCCGTAGTTCGGCAGCTCGCGCTTGTAGCGCACTGCCTGAACGCGCCCGCCGTCCAGCAGCAGCACCGCGTTGAAGACCTTGCCGCGCAGCGGCCAGGTGGCGGCGGGATCGTCGCGCCAAGGTGCGCCGACCACCAGCCCCGGCCCGCCGTCGGCCGTCTCCGCCGCCAGAGCCTCCACGCCGTCGCGGACGGCATCGAGGAAGGCCGGCTTCAGCACAAGGTCCTCGGGCGGATAGCCGGAGACGCAGAGCTCGCTGGCGACCAGCAGGTCGGCCCCCTGCCCGGCCGCCTCGGCCCGGAGCGCGCGCAGCCGCGCCAGGTTGCCCGGCAGGTCGCCGACCACGGGATTGAACTGCGCGAGTGCGATACGAAGCTGGTCAGTGGTCACCAGTCTGGCCCGTCCTTGTCCTGGATGCGTCGTTCGGGGACCGCAGAAGCGAGGCTTCGCCGCAGCTCGGGCAGCTTCTCCGTCACCGTGACCCAGATGATATCGAGGTCGACGCGCAGATAGTCGTGCACGATGATATGCCGCATGCCGACGATGTCACGCCACGGAACGTCCGGCAGGGCCTCGCGCCCGGCGCCGGAAACCTTCCTGGCCGCTTCGCCGATGACCTGCACGAGGTGGGTCAGGGCGAGCTGGGCCATCCGGTTGCGAAGAAAGCCGTCGTAGCCGACCTGGCCGGCGATCTCTTCCGCTTCCAGGACATGACTCATCATGTCGGCGAGATGGAACTCATCCCTGTTCATCGTAGGCGACGATCGCGTCCTTCAGCACCCGGCCGCGGATGAGGGGATGGAGTCCCCTGGCGGTCGCCAGGTCGACCGGCCGTCCGCCGAGCAGCCGCGACAGCTCCCTCTTCGCCCGGACCAGGGTCAGAAGCGAAGGATGCGCGTCGCTGCGGAAGGCCACGACCACGTCGACGTCGCTGTCACCGCGGAAGTCGTCGCGCAGCACCGAGCCGAAGAACCCCAGCTTGCGGATGCCGTGCTTCCGGCACAGGCCGGCCAGGGCGTCCCGGTCGATGTCGAGCTGCAGCGTCATCCCGTCCAGATACGCCGCCCCGCTGGCCACCGCAAGCCTTGGTGCGGCCCGGCGCCTCTACCCAATAGCCGTGGAGAATGTATCCGCTAACGCCGCAGCAGGAACTCGCGGCCGAGCTTGACGCGCGGCTGGCCGTCGTACTCGACGATGTCGGCGGTGGCGTAGGTCTCTTCCCAGCGCGTCGGCAGGTAGCTGCCGGTGCCGATCACGTCGACCGGCGCCTTGGCCTCGGCCATCAAGCGGCACTTCTTCGGGCCGAAGCCGCTGGAGGCGACGATCTTCACCTTGCCGAAGCCGGCCTCGTCCAGCACCTCGCGCAGGCGCCAGATGGCCGCCGCCGAGACGCCGGGTCCGACCAGGTAGCGCAGTTCCTCCTCGGTGCGGTAGCCACGCACCGCCTCCGGCACGTGGCGCTCCAGCACGGCGTAGGAGGCGGTGGGGTCCAGCCCCTCCAGGTAGCGGCTGCCGGCCACGTCCAGGCGCATCGAGAGAGTGCCGGCCTCGGCCCGCTCCCGGAAGCGGCGGCAGACCTCCAGGCTGTCGCTCACCTCGCGCCCGAAGTAGTCGACCAGCACCGTCATGGGCTCGTCGGGGAAGGAGGCGTCGAACATCTCCGCCGCGCGCAGCGTCGAGCCGGCGTAGCCGATGAAGGCGTGCGGCATGGTGCCGAGCCCGGTCGCGCGGTCGAAGTAGTGCGCCGTGGCGTCGGTGGCGTTGCCGATGAAGCCGACGGCACCGACCTTGCGCTTGGCCCGGTCCGAGCCGACCGAGGCGGCATAGGCCATGATCTCCGCCATCTCCGTGCCGGCGCAGTGCCGCGCGTCCATCGCCAGGAAGGCGACATGCGGCAGGTCGGCGCACATGGAGAAGGCGTTGTGGGCGGCGACGCAGGCCGGGCCGATCTTCTGCAGCAGCAGCGTCTCCAGGTCGACCAGGTGATAGAGCGGGCCGGTCACGTAGAGCAGCGGCTCGCCGGCGCCGACCCACTTGCCCTCGGGATAGCGCTGCTCGATCTCGAAGGCCACGCCGCGCGCCTGCGCCACGGCCTGCAGCCACTCCACCGCCAGCCGCGGCGCCGAGACCACCGGCCGGCGCAGAAAGACGGCATAGGTCACGGTGGCGTCGCCGTAGCGGCCCACCGCCGCCTTGGTCTTGCGGAAGTAGACGTCTGTCCAGGCGGCCACGTCGGCCTCGGCCAAGGGCCAGGGCGCCCGCGCGCCGCCGCGCTGCACCTTCACATCGTCGGGCATGGCCCCGTCTCCGCTCTGCTCGGCTCCCGTCGTGCCGTTGCCTACTCGCCGGCAGCGGCCGCGGCCGGCTGCGCCTGGCCGCGCGAGAGGCGCTCGGTCTTGAGCTCCTCAGCCAGCAGGAAGGCCAGCTCCAGCGCCTGGCTGGCGTTCAGCCGCGGGTCGCAGTGGGTGTGGTAGCGGTCGCCCAGCATGGCGTCGTCGATCGCCTGCGCACCGCCCAGGCATTCGGTCACGTCCTGGCCGGTCATCTCGAAGTGGACGCCGCCGCCGTAGGTTCCCTCGGCCCGGTGCACGGCGAAGAAGCCCTTCACCTCCTGCAGGATGCGGTCGAAGGGGCGGGTCTTGAAGCCGCTGCCGGACTTGATGGTGTTGCCGTGCATCGGGTCGCAGGACCAGACCACCTGACGCCCCTCGGCCTTCACCCGCCGCACCAGCGCCGGCAGGTGCTTCTCCACCTTCTCGGCGCCCATGCGCGCGATCAGCGTCAGCCGTCCCGCCTCGTTCGCCGGATTGAGCGCGTCGATCAGGCGGATCAGGTCGTCGCCCTCCATGCTCGGGCCGCACTTCAGCCCGATGGGGTTCTGGACGCCGCGCAGGTACTCGACATGGGCCTCGTCGCGCTGGCGCGTGCGGTCGCCGATCCAGAGCATGTGCGCCGAGCAGGCGTACCACTGGCCGGAGAGGGAATCGACGCGGGTCAGCGGCTGCTCGTAGTCCAGCAGCAGCGCCTCGTGGCTGGTGTAGAACTCGGTCTCGCGCAGCTGCTGCACCGTCTCCGGCGTGACGCCGCAGGCCTGCATGAAGGCCAACGCCTCGTCGATGCGCTGCGACAGCTCCTCGTAGCGGCGGCCCTGCGCGCTGTCGGAGACGAACTGCAGGTTCCACTGGTGCACCTTGTGCAGGTCGGCGAAGCCGCCCTGGGCGAAGGCGCGCAGCAGGTTCAGCGTGGCCGCGGCCTGATTGTAGGCGCGCAGCATGCGCTCGGGGTCGGGCCGGCGCGCGGCCTCCTCGAACTCGATGCCGTTGACGATGTCGCCGCGATAGGCCGGCAGCTCCACGCCGTCCTGCACCTCGGTGTCGGCGGAGCGCGGCTTGGCGAACTGGCCCGCCATGCGGCCCACCTTCACCACCGGGCAGGCGGCGCCGAAGGTCAGCACCACCGCCATCTGCAGCAGCACGCGGAAGGTGTCGCGGATGTTGTTGGGATGGAACTCGGCGAAGCTCTCCGCACAGTCGCCGCCCTGGAGCAGAAAAGCCTTCCCCGCGGCGACCTCCGCCAGCGACTGCTTCAGGCGGCGCGCCTCGCCGGCGAAGACCAGCGGCGGATAGTTGCGCAGGGTCTCGCCGACGCGGGTCACGGCCGCGCCGTCGGGATAGGTCGGTACCTGACGGATCGGCTTGCTCCGCCAGGATTCCGGCGACCAGAGCTGTGTCATGACGCGGACGGTCCTCTTCCTCTGCGGCCCGCGCCTCTTTCGCGTGCGGGCCTCGACCGTCAGTCTTAGTCACTGCGCCGGTTCGAATCCAGCGGGAATGCCGCAAGGGAGCCGCCCGCCGGGCGCAGAGAATGCGAGGAGAGAACGCGAGGAAGGCGGGCTCTCCGTTCGCCGGCTCAGCTGCACGGCAGCAGGCGGCGCGGCGATGCGGCTCCCGTTCTCGTCGAAGAAACCGAAACGCACGGTCAGGTGGGCCAACGGCCTTTCCCACCGTCATTGCGAGCGACCGCAGGGAGCGCGGCGATCCAGGGCCGCAGCCGCTGGCCCCTGGATCGCTTGCCGCCCTTACGGGGCGTCCGCTGAAGCGTCGCTCCGCTCGCAATGACCGGGGAGCGTTTCCGGCCCCCTCCGCAGCCCCGCTACTCATAGATCACGTAGAGCTTGCGGACCCGGCCCAGGCTCTCCCAGGTCCCCTCGAAGCCGGCGGGGATGACGAGGGACTCGCCGGCGGCGAAGCGCTCGGCCCGGCCCTCGGCGTCGACCAGTTCCACCTCCCCTTCCAGCAGGTGGCAGAACTCGGTCTCCGCATAGGAGACGCGCCACTTGCCGGCGCTGGACGACCAGTAGCCGCTGTGGAAGCGGCCGTCGGGCGTGGAGAAGTGGTTCTCCACCTCCTGCTGCGGCGCGCCCGCGATCACCTTGGCCGGGTCGACGGCCGAGGCCTCGACCGCCGCCTGGCCGGGACGCAGGCGCAGGACGCGGGTCATTCCGCCGCCTCCCGCTCCGGCGCCGGGCTCGGCTCCGGCAGCGGCTCGCGCAGCGTCACGAACTCCTCGGCGGCGGTGGGGTGGATGCCGATGGTGGCGTCGAAGTCGCGCTTGGTGGCGCCGGCCTTGATGGCGATGCCCACGCCCTGGATGATCTCGGCCGCGTCCATGCCGCCCATGTGGGCGCCCAGCACCCGCTGGGTGTGGCGCTCCACCACCAGCTTCATCAGCGTGCGCTCCTCACTGCCGGACAGGGTGTGCTTCATCGGCCGGAACTCGGTGCGATAGACGTCGATCTCGCGGAAGCGCTCGCGCGCCTGCGCCTCGGTCAGGCCGACGGTGGCGAGCGGCGGCTGGCTGAAGACGGCCGTGGGGATGTCGTCGTAGTTCAGCTCGGTGGACTGGCCGTGGTACAGCGTGCGCACCAGGGCCATGGCCTCGGCGAGGGCGACCGGCGTCAGCTGCAGCCGGTCGGTGACGTCGCCGATGGCGAAGATCGACGGCACGTTGGAGCGGTAGTAGGGGTCGACCCGCACCGCGCCCCTGGCCGTGGTCGCCACGCCGGCCCGCTCCAGGCCCAGGCCCTCGGTGTTGGGGCTGCGGCCGATGGCGTAGAGGATCTGGTCGTACTCGGCCTTGGAGCCGTCGGAGAAGTGGGCGACCAGCCCGCCGCTGGAGCGGTCGATCCGCTCGATGATCTGGTCGAAGACCAGCTTCACGCCCTTCTTCGGCATCTCCTGCGCCAGGAAGCGCCGCAGGTCCTCGTCGAAGCCGCGCAGGAAGAGGGGGCCGCGGTAGACCTGGGTGGTCGCGCTGCCCAGCCCGGCGAAGATGCCGGCGAACTCGACGGCGATGTAGCCGCCGCCGGCCACCAGCACGCGCTCCGGCTGCTCCTCCAGGAAGAAGACGTCGTCGGAGACGATGCCCAACTCCTGGCCCGGCTCGTGCGAGCGGGTCGGCTTGCCGCCGGTGGCGATCAGGATGGTCTCGGCGGTGATGCGCCGCCCGGCCACCTCCACCGCGTGGGCGTCGAGCAGCGTCGCGCGCCCCTCGACGATCTCCACCCCGGCCCTGGTCAGCAGCGACTCGTAGATGCCGTTGAGCCGGGCGATCTCGGCGTTCTTGTTGGCGATCAGGGTCTTCCAGTCGAAGGCCCGCTCGCCGACGCGCCAGCCGAAGCCCGCCGCCTGTTCGAACTCCTCGCCGAAGTGGCTGGCGTAGACCATCAGCTTCTTCGGCACGCAGCCGATGTTGACGCAGGTGCCGCCCAGATGGCGCTCCTCCGCCACCGCCACCCGCTTGCCCGCCGCCGCCGCCATCCGGCTGGCCCGCACCCCGCCGGACCCGGCGCCGATGACGAAGAGATCGAAGTCGTAGCTGCTCATGAGGAAGCTCCAGGCGGAGAAAGGGCACTGCCGCCATAGATAGCGCCGACGGAGCGGGGTTTGAAGCGGCGGGGTGCGCGGGGCTGCGATAGCCGCCATCAGCGCACTTGTTTCGACGGGTATAAATTTAAACTGATTCGCGCTACAGTCCGTCTGCATCAGGAAACTCTTCGTGCAAGTGGCGGACCTTTATCCTCGGAATAGCGCTCTCCCGCCCCCTGCTAATCCGTAGCTAGGAAGCGCAATTTTCAAATTTATGAGAGAAATCGCATATAATTTTATCTCAATTCTATAAATTCGGGAAACGCCCCATGATAGAGAAGACTAACGATACTATATGGGACCATATAATATGGCTGTTCCTTGGGTGGCCCGAACGCAGCGCCATTGTCGATATCCTTGCTGCAATACTTCTGATTATACTCGCAATTTCTATAATCGCATCCTACCGATTCCTCCGTTCTCAATATCAAACATATTGGTATCGACCGGACTCGTGCAGTTTCGGTGACAGACTATCCTGGAAGGACGTTTGCAAAATACTACATAATGAGCCAATTCAACATAAACATAGATTAAGAATCTTAAATCCTGGAAAAATGATAATAGATATTATGTGCGTATTGTTGTGGTTTTTATTATTGGCATTGTCTGCTATAGTGCTTTCAAATTTTGAGTAAAATAGGTACAATATAGAAATTGGCGCAAATGAAATTATTTTTGGCACCATTACTGCTACAATTGCTTTTTTTGCACTGATTTCGCAGATTAGAATAAAAGTTCAATCCGAAAATAGGCAGAAATGGATAGATAATGTTAGAAATGCATTATCGGAAGCCATAGATAATATTCCAAATTTAACAAATAGGGGTGGATTTATTGGATTTATAGAGATCTTTATATCACCGAAAAATCAGAATAACAGTGCCCGCATCAAGCTGGAGATTCTTCTAAATCCATCAGAGAAAGACCACAGAACTTTAGGGACATTATTAAGAATCGCTTATGGAATTCCATTCATAGAAATTGATAAAGAAGTTACCGCGCATATTAAATGCATAAATCGCGTTAACGTAAAAAATAAGAAAGAGCGAGACGAGCTAATTACATGGATCATTCGCCTGTCAAATGCGATCCTAAAGCGCGAGTGGGAGCGCGTAAAAATAGGAAGATAGGCAGCTCAATTATCCCGGACTGTACAGAGAGGCGATTCGCCTGACAGTGCCGCTTCGGCAGGCGGGCTCAGGCGGACGGTCGGCAGGAGCCACATCTCGGAGGGCTTGGGGACTTCCCGATAGAGCCAGTCGTCGTCGAAGCCGGCGGCGGCGGCGTGGCGGTCGGTGGCGACACTCAGGCGGTCGGGGCCGGCCCGGTAGCCTGCCCCTGCACGATCGCGCGCACCTGCTTCATGGTCATGAAGAGGCGCGCTCGGTTGCTGGCGAAGGGCTGGAAGCCGAAGGCCGCATACCAGGCACGCCGGCGCTGGAAGGCCTCCTCGCCGCCATCACCCATCACATCCAGCACGATCGCGAAGCAGCCGGCTTGCTCGGAGATACGGCAGGCCTTCTCGAAGACGTGATGCATCAGGATCGAGCCGATGCCGTGGCCCTGGGCGGCTTCGCTCACCGCCACCTGCCCCAGGAACAGGACCGGCAATTCGCCGTGATCCGGCGCGCCGCGCGGGCGTCTGGCAAGCGCCTCCACGTTCATCATGCCGAGATTGATCGCGTGGTAGCCGAGGACTGTCGCCTGGCCATCCTCGACCGCGACATAGACGCGGGTCATGTCGTCCTTCTGCTGCTTTTTTGCAGAGAGTTTCAGATAGTTGTCGAGCCGCTCCACGCCGCACGCGAAACCGGCGCGGTCATGCCGCGCCGGATCGAACAGTTCGATGCGAAGGTCGCCGGTCTCAATCGGCATGTACCACGCGCCGACGATAGGCCTCTGCGGCGGCGAGCGCGCGGGGCGTCGGCGCAGGGGCGGCGTCGAGCGCGGCGGCGAAGCGCGCGGCATCCTCGGCCGTCAGAACATGACGCGATCCGGCCTCGAGCACCCGAGAGGCTTCCCTGGCGATGGCGGCGCGCAGGAAAACCGACTTGTCCACGCCGAGCGCCGCAGCGGCGCTCGCGATCAGGTCGCCCAGGCTTTCGCCGTGGCGGATCTGCGTGGTGCGGGTCTGCTTCCCGTCGTCGGGGTCGCGCAGCGGCAGGTCCAGCATGGCGAGGCTCCTTTCTGCCGCTCAATGTGGTGCAGTCTGCATTACACGTCAAGAATCGGCATCGTCGCGCCTGCCCGCCGCCACGCGGCCGGCCCGCGGGCCGCAGCGCCCGGGTTCCAATCGGCGGCGGCGCCCGCAGGGGTGCCCCGCCGCTAATACGCCACCCGGTCCTCCTTCTCCAGCCAGCGGCGGAAGGCCTCCTGCGCCTCCTCGCGGAGCAGGCGTACCGTGGACAGCAGCCGCGCCTCGGGGGGCTTGGGGATCTCCTGGTAGAGCCAGTCGTCGTCGAAGCCGGCGGCGGCGGCATCGTGGCGGTCGGCGGCGAAGGTCAGGCGGTCGAGGCGGGCCCAGTAGATGGCGCCCAGGCACATGGGACAGGGCTCGCAGCTGGAGAAGATCTCGCAGCCGCTCAGCTCGAAGCTGCCGAGGGCCGCGCAGGCGGCGCGGATCGCCACGATCTCGGCGTGGGCCGTGGGGTCGCAGGCCGAGGTGACGCGGTTCCAGCCCTCGCCGACGATGCGGCCGTCCTTCACCACCACGGCGCCGAAGGGGCCGCCCTCGTCGGCCGCGGTCTTCTCCAGCGACAGCGCGATGGCGCGGCGCAGGAAGGCTTCGGGGCCGCCGCTCATTCGGCGGCCAGGCGCACCAGGGCCTTGCCCTGGTTCTCGCCGGACAGCAGGCGCAGCAGCTGCCGCGGCGCGGCCTCCAGGCCCTCGGCCACGTCCTCGCGGACCGAGATGCGCCCCTCGCGGTACCAGCCGCCCAGCCGCTCCACGGCCTCGCCCAGGCGGTGGAAGTGGTCGAGCACCAGGAAGCCCTGCATGGAGGCGCGCTTGACCAGCAGGGCGCGGTTGTAGCGCGGCCCCTGCGGCGGCGGCGTCGAGGAGGGAATCGCCATGGTGCCGACGATCACCACGCGGGCGCCGACCGTGAGCCGCTCCATCACCGCGTCGGAGACCGGGCCGCCGGTGTTGTCGTAGTAGACGTTCACCCCGTCCGGCGCCGCCTCGGCCAGGGCCGCCGGCAGGTCGGGCGCCGCCTTGTAGTCGATGGCGGCGTCGTAGCCGAAGTCTTCCAGGCAGGCCTTCACCTTGGCCGGGCCGCCGGTGAAGCCGACCGTGCGGCAGCCGAGGATCTTCGCCACCTGGCCCACCACCGAGCCGACCGCGCCGGCGGCGGTGGAGACCGCCACGGTCTCGCCGGCCCGCGGCCGCCCCACCTCGGTCAGGCCCAGGTAGGCGGTCAGCCCGGTCATGCCGAGCAGGTGCAGGTTGATCGAGAGCGGCCCGTCGGCGGGGTCGACCCTGCGGTCGATGTCGGAGCCGTCCGACAGCGCCCAGTCCTGCCAGCCCTGGCGGCCGGCGACCCAGGTCCCCTCGGGAAAGTCGGGATGGCGCGAGGCCTCGACCCGCCCCACGGTGAAGGAGCGCATGACGCCGCCCAGCGGCACCGGCGGAGAATAGTTCGGTCCCTCGGCGATCCAGCCGCGCATGGCCGGGTCGATCGACAGCCAGTGCACCCGCACCAGGAACTGCCCCTCCCCCGGCTCCGGCACCGGGGCCTCCTCCAGCCGGAAGCAGTCCTCGGCCAGGGCCGGCACCGGCCGGCGGGCGACGACGAGACGGCGGTTGCTTCGGGTCATGAGGCCAGTTTCTCCCTGTCACGGCGGCGCAGCACCTCCAGGCCCTCCGGATTGCTGTCGAGAAGCAGCAGCGCACTGGAGACCGCATGGCTCGCCAGAACCTCGCCGCTCTCGTACTTCTGGAAGGCGTTCGGGCCCCCACCGATCAGCCGGCCGGCGTCCTTCTGCGTCAGCTGCAGCTTCTTGCGGATACGCCGGATACGCTCCGGATCGAGAACGCCTTCGACCCGGGCCTTCAGCTTGTTGAGCTCCCGATCGGAGACCTTCATGTCGTCGCCGCCGTGAACACTCTCCTCGCAGGTCTCGCAGTACCACCCCGGCATGTCGAAGGTCGCGGAGAGCCCCTTGTAGGTGATCGTCATGGGGCGCACACCGCGTCGCATGCGCGTGCCGGTGCGGGGGCAAAGCGGCTCAGTCATCGCCCTTCTCCTTGAACGACAGCAGCAGGAATTCCGCTACGGCATCGGCCGTGAACTTCACGTAGAGTCGGCCCTGTTCGCTCGGCACGTGGTAGACGTCCTGCCAGATGCGATGGTCCGCGTAGGAAGTCATCGACTTGTGGAAGTGCGTCCTCTCCATGCTCTGGATCGTGGCGACGATCTCCGCCCGCCCGAAGCCCAGGGCGGCCGCACCGCGCAACGCCGTACCGGTCACGTTCAGCCCTTCGACGCTCGCGAAAGCCGCCTTCACCGCATCGAGGTCGTAGGTCGGCTTCCGCTTCTCGGTCATGGCGGAGATAATACACCATAGTGGTGTTTCAACACCACTATGGTTTCGGCACTCCGCGATGCGCCGGCGGGTGCCGCGGGCACACAGGAATCTCGGGCCGGTCGGCGTTCCGACCGGCCCGAAGCCCTTCGCTCTCGCTCGGGATGACGACCGGGAGCCTTACAGCCCCATGCACATGTACTTGACCTCGAGGAAGTCCTCGATGCCGTACTTCGAGCCCTCGCGGCCGACGCCGGACTCCTTGACGCCGCCGAAGGGGGCGACCTCGGTGGAGATGATGCCGGTGTTGATGCCCACGATGCCGCTCTCCAGACCCTCGCCGACGCGCCAGATGCGGCCGACGTCGCGGGCGTAGAAGTAGGAGGCCAAGCCGAACTCCGTGTCGTTGGCCATGGCGACGCCCTCTTCCTCCGTCTCGAAGCGGAAGAGCGGGGCGACCGGGCCGAAGGTCTCCTCCTTGGTCACCTTCATCTCGGTGGTGACGTCGGTCAGCAGGGTGGGCTGGAAGAAGGTGCCGCCCTTGGCGTGCGGCGCGCCGCCGACCACCACGCGGGCGCCCTTGCCCACGGCGTCGGCGATGTGCTCCTTCACCTTCTCCACCGCGGCCGTATCGATCAGCGGCCCCTGGGACACGCCCTCCTCCAGGCCGTCGCCCACCTTCAGCGTCTTGATCTTCTCCGCCAGCTTGGCGGCGAAGGCGTCATAGACGCCGGCCTGCACCAGGATGCGGTTGGCGCAGACGCAGGTCTGCCCGGTGTTGCGGAACTTGCTCATCATCGCGCCCTCGACCGCGGCGTCGAGATCGGCGTCGTCGAAGACCAGGAAGGGCGCGTTGCCGCCCAGCTCCATGGAGACCTTCTTCACCGTGGCGGCCGACTGCTGCATCAGCAGCTTGCCCACCTCGGTGGAGCCGGTGAAGGTGATCTTGCGCACGATGGGGTTGGAGGTCATCTCGCCGCCGATCGCCTTGGCCGAGCCGGTGACGACGTTGAAGACGCCGGCCGGGATACCGGCCCGCTCCGCCAGCTCCGCCATGGCCAGTGCCGAATAGGGCGTCTGGGTCGCCGGCTTGATGACGATGGTGCAGCCCGCCGCCAGCGCCGGGCCGGCCTTGCGGGTGATCATGGCGTTGGGGAAGTTCCAGGGGGTGATGGCCGCGACCACGCCCACCGGCTGCTTGACCACGACGATGCGCTTGTCGGCCTGGTGCTGCGGGATGACGTCGCCGTAGACGCGCTTGGCCTCCTCGGCGAACCACTCGATGAAGGAGGCGCCGTAGGCGATCTCGCCCTTGGCCTCGGCCAACGGCTTGCCCTGCTCCAGGGTCAGCAGCCGGCCCAGGTCGTCCTGGTTGGCCATCATCAGGTCGAACCAGCGGCGCAGCAGGTTGGAGCGCTCCTTGGCGGTCTTGGCGCGCCAGGCCGGCAGGGCGCGATTGGCCGCCTCGATGGCGCGGCGGGTCTCGTCGGCGCCCATCTTCGGGATGGTGCCCAGCACCTCGCCGGTGGCCGGGTTGCCGACCTCGATGGTCTCGCCGCCGTCGGCATCGAGCCAGCTGCCGTCGATGTAGCACTGCTCCCGGAAGAGCTTCGGGTCCTTGAGCTGCGAAACGCCGGTCTCGGCGGCCTTGGCGAGCGTCGACATGGGGTCCTCCTCGAGAAAAGCAACAAAGACAAAGCCCGTCCGGGCGACGGGGCCTCGGCCTCGCCCGGCAGCAAACGGTCCGCCCTCAGCCGGCCAGGGCCGCGGTATCGGCGGCGACCACGGCGAAGCGGTCGGCCAGAGCCGCCAGCTCGGCCCGCTGCAGCGCCGCGGCCTCGACCACGCCGCCGGCGCCGTCGGGCAGGTCGCGCGTGGCGCAGGCGCCGGCCACCACGGTGCAGGCATAGCCCTGGTCCAGGGCGGCCCGGACCGTCGAGCTGACGCACATGTGGGTCATGAAGCCCGCCACGATCAAGGTCTTCACGCCGATTTCCCGCAGCCGCTCCGCCAGCTCGGTGCCGGCGAAGGCGTTCGGCAGGCCCTTCTCGATCACCGTTTCGCCGGCCTGCGGCGCGACCGGATCGGCGATGGCGAAGGCCGGGGTCTCGGGGTCGAAGAGGCCGCCGGGGCGGCCGCGGTGCTGCACGTGGATCACCGGCGTGCCCGCCGCGCGCGCCGCCTGCAGCAGCCGGGCGCCCTCCGCCAGCGCCGCCTCGACGCCAGGCAGCGGCAGCGCGCCGCTGCGGTACTCGTTCTGGGCGTCGATCATCACCACCGCGCTGCCGGCCAGCGGGTGCGGCCGCGGCTCGACTCCGGCCATCTGCATCAGGGTCCTGGGTGCACTCACGCCTCGACGCCTCCCCGCGTCCTTGTCGTTCTTCCAGGGCAAGCTAGCGCAGCCGCGCCGACTCCGCCACGGCCTCGCCACCCTACTCCGCCGGCTGCACCGCGGGCGCGCGCAGTGGCCGCTCGCCGGGCAGCAGCAGGGCCGCCGCCAGGGCCAGCGCGCCGGCCGCGGCCAGCGGCAGGTAGAGCCAGACGAAGTCGCCGGTGCCGGCCTCCACCCGCGCGGCCAGCCAGATCGCGACCGGGGCGATGCCGAAGGCGATGACGTACTTCACACCGTAGGCCAGGCTGCGGCGATGCGCCGGCGTGTAGCGTGCCAGCAGCATGTTCTCGGCGGGCAGCGCACCGGTGGAGACCAGCACCGAGAGCATGGCGGCCAGCACCAGCGGCAGGCCGCCGAGCAGGGCGATGGCGGCCAGGATCGGCACCTGCAGCAGCAGCGCCGCCACATAGACCGGCTTCAGCGGATAGCGGTCGGCCAGATGGCCGCCGATCACCTGCATCAGACCGCCGACGGCATAGACCAGCGCCACCAGGGCGCCGATGCCGAAGGCGCCCTCGCCCACCAGCTCGCGCAGGCGCAGGTCGAAGAGCTTCGGCAGGGAGGCCTGGGTCGCTTGGAAGATCAGGCCGATCATGGTCATGGTGACAAGCAGGATGGCGAAGACGCGGACCATGTCGCGCCGCTGCGGAGGCGCCTCGCGCTCCGGCGGCGCGGCGCCGTCCTGCACCAGCCCCAGGCGCAGGCAGGCCAGCAGCGCCAGGCCGGTGGCGACCGAGACCAACCCGGGCAGGATGAAGGCGGCGCGCCAGGAGAAGAGGTCGATCAGCGTGCCGGCGACCAGGCCGGCCGCCGCCACGCCCGCGGCGCCGAAGACGCCGTTGATCCCCAGCGCCTTGCCGCGACCGCCGCTGGCGTTGCGCACCAGCCAGGCGATGCCGACCGGGTGGTAGATCGCCGCAAAGAGGCCGATCGAGGCGAGGCCCAGCATCAGCGCCGTTGGCTCGTCGGCGAAGCCGCAGGCGATCGAGGCGCCGCCCAGGCCCAGGAAGAAGACCACCATCATGCCGCTGGCGGACCAGCGATCGCCCAGCCAGCCGGCGGGCAAGGCGGCGATGCCGACCATCAGGGCGCCCACGGTCCAGAGCTCCAGCAGCTCGGCGTATCCCAGCGTCCAGGTCCGCTCCAGCGCCAGGACGATGACGAAATAGAAGGCGGTGAAGAGATGGACGTAGAAGTGGCCGATGCAGGAGAAGACCAGCGACAGCCTGGCGGAACGCTCGGACAAGTTTCCCCCTCCGGCCAGAGCCTGATCCGATCGTGCCGTATCGGCGCGACCGGTGGATCAGTCTCGATCCATCTGTGCCCGGGGACGATCCGACAGGATCGTGCTCCGGTGAGGGGAAGACGATAGGCCGCCCCCGCGAGACGCGGCAACCGCCGCGCCCGCAGGGCAGCCTTGCAGCGGGCGTCAGGCCCGCGTCAGCAGCACCACCAGCAGCACGATGAGCAGCAGCCCGAGGGTGCCGCTGGGGTAGTAGCCCCAGCTGCGGCTATAGGGCCAGGCCGGCAGGGCGCCGACCAGGATGAGGACGAGGAGGATGACGAGAATGGTTTCCATGGCGCGTCGCTACTCCGGACAGTCGGCTCGCGGCCGTCACTCCAGGCCCCGGTAGAAGTCCTCGACCTGCCGATCGGCCTCCTGCCTGGTGACGCCGTAGAGCTCCTGGATGCGGCCGGCCAGCTGTTCGCGGCGGCCCTCGATGATGTCGAGGTCATCGTTGGTCAGCTTGCCCCACTGCTCCTGGACCTTGCCCCGGATCTGTTTCCAGTTGCCGCCGGCGATATCGCGGTTCATGGCGCGTACTCCCCTTCTGGTGTCGCGAGGAGCCGGCGGTTGCCGGCCCGCTGCATTCAACCGGAACAGGGGAGAAAGGTTCCGACGTCGGCCTCAGGCCGGGTCACGGGTCTCCGCCGCGATCCACTCCAGGAAGGCGGGATTGCCGCCGACGATCGGCAGCGCGACGACGCAGGGACAGTCGTAGCCGTGCCGCGCCTGGACGAAGGCGGTCAGTTCATCCACCAGTGCCGCGCGGGTCTTGGCGATCAGCACCGCCTCGCTGTCCTCGCGCACCTCGCCCTCCCAGCGGAAGATCGGCGTCATCGCGCCCAGCACGTTGGCGCAGGCCGCCAGCCGCGCCTCCACCAGCGCGCGGCCCAGGGCCCGCGCCCGCGCCTCGTTCTCATGGGTGATGTAGACCAGCACGGCCTGCGTCATCGCCTTCCTCCCCGCCTTCGGGCACCACGGCGCTGAGCAGGATCGCGCCGCTGACGCTGTCCCCTATGGCGATGCGGTCGCCCGGCCGCAAGCGGCGATCCTCCAGGAGGAAGCGGAAACCGCAGCGGCCGGGCAGGCCGGAGCCTTGCGGGTGCGGGCGGTCGGCCCGGGTGCTGGCGACCGTCTCGCCCTCGACCGTCAGCTCCAGCAGCAGCGGTTCGGCCTGGGCCGAACGCAGCGCCCAGCCCTCGACCCGGCGCGGCCGGATCCTCTCGACCTCGGCCTCGTAGAGCGGCTCGCGTCGCGGCGGCTCGCTCGGCGAGCGACCGCCCAGGAAGCGGAGCAGCACCCGCTCCGCCAGCCGGGTGCGGAGCAGCGGGATACGATCGATCAAGCCATCCAGCGCCGTGACATAGGCGCGAGCGACCGCCTGCTGGTCGGGCAGGGGGTCGGGCCCGGCGAGGGGCGGCGGCTCGAAGTAGCTCGACGGCAGCTGCGGCAGCAGCGCGCGCAGCGCCTCGTTGTGGGGGGCGAAGTAATCCGCGACCAGCGCCGCCTCCTCCTGCGTCAGGTAGCCGGCGCCCTTGCCGGCCCTGCCCTGCCGTTCCAGGGCCCGCGAGAGGGGGCCGGCGAAGAGCCTCAGGAGCCCCGGGTGCGCCAGCGGCATCTCCGCCAGCACCGCGTTGTGCCAGCGCCGCACCTCCGCATCGCCGAGGCTCTTGGACACGTTGGCCGCGGGCGGGCGGACCAGGCTCTGCCAGGCGGCCTCCCCGAGCTCGAGGTCACAGGCCTCGAGGAAGGCCCGCAGGAGGTCGCCGCGCGCCTGCTCGTAGCACAGCAGACGGACCCGTTCGGCGCCCAGCTCCGCCGCCCAGCGGCGTTGCATCAGGTCGAAGCGCAGCCGGATCGGGTCGCGCAGATGCCGGGCGATGAAGTGGGGCTTCGCGGCGACGCCGCCGTGGCTGACGGCTTCCCAGTAGAGCGCCTGGATCGCGTCGACCTGGTTGCGCACCACCAGGACGACCCGCAGGTCGACGTCGCCGAGCCCCTCCACCAGCCGGCCGATGGCCCGGCCGCGGGCGAAGGAGAAGAACTCGGACGAGATCAGGACCCGGTCCTCGGGCGCCTGCTCGATGCGGCGGCGCAGCCGGGCCAGCGTCAGCGCCCCGGGATCGAAGCGCCGGCTGCCGATAACCTCCCAGGCGAGATTGTGATGATCGCGCTGCAGCGGCCGGCGGCTCACGGGCAGCAGATAGCCCTCCGCGCGCAGCCGCTCGGCGTTGGCCCGCAAGGCACGCTGCAGGAAGGTCGAGCCGGTCTTGAAACCGCCGATGTGGAGGTAGACCCGCTTCAGCCGCTCTCCCATCTCCCCCGCCCCCCGAGCAGCCTCCCGCCTATCGCGGCACCGCCGCGAGCTGCTCCAGCAATTCGGCGGCCGAGGAGAGGTCGTAGCCGGCCTCGCGCGCCCGCTGCAACAGCGCCTCGGCGCTGCGGTCGCCGTAGCGCGCCTCCGCCAGCGCCCAGAGCAGCGTGCTGCGCATGCCGGAGCGGCAATAGGCCAGCACCGGCCCCCCGGCCTCGCGCCGCGCCGCCTGGAAGGCGTCGACCACCTCCGGCGACAGGGTCGGCATGGTCACCGGCACATGCCGCCAGGCCAGGCCTGCGGCAGTGCAGGCGGCCTCCACCTCGGCCGCCGTCGGCTGGCCGGCTTCCTCGCCGTCCGGCCGGTTGCCGACGACCGCGACGATACCCTGCGCGCGCCAGTCCGGCGCCTCCGCGGGATCGACCTGTCCGGCCACGTAGAAGCCTTCGTCGAGCTCGACCAGTGTCGTCATGCTGTCCTTCCTTACGCGGGCCTGCCGCTCACAGGCGGTCGACCGGCAGCTTGAGATAGCGCACGCCGTTGTCTTCCGGCGGCGGCAGCGTTCCGGCGCGGATGTTGACCTGCACCGAAGGCAGCAGCAACCGCGGCATTGCCAGGGTCGCGTCGCGCGCCTGCCGCATGGCGACGAAATCGGCCTCGCCGACGCCGTTGCGCAGGTGGAGGTTCGCCGTCCGCTGTTCGGCGACACTCGCCTCCCAGGCCGGCTCGCGACCGCCGGGCTGGTAGTCGTGGCAGACGAAGACCCGGGTCTCCGGCGGCAGGGCAAGCAGGCGGCGGATCGAGCGGTAGAGCGTCGCCGCGTCGCCGCCGGGGAAGTCGCAGCGCGCGGTGCCGCCGTCCGGCATGAAGAGCGTGTCGCCGACGAAGACCGCGTCGCCGACGCGATAGCTGACGCAGGCGGGCGTATGCCCCGGGGTGTGCAGCACCTCGATGGTCAGGCCGCCCAGGGCGAAGCGCTCGCCGTCGGCGAAGAGAGCGTCGAACTGCGAGCCGTCCGCAGCGAAGGAGGGCTCCAGGTTGAAGACCTCGCGAAAGACCGCCTGCACCTCCGTGATGCGTGCGCCGATGCCGATCCGCCCGCCCAAACGCCGCTTCAGGTAGGGCGCAGCCGAAAGGTGGTCGGCGTGGGCGTGGGTCTCCAGGATCCACTCCAGCCGCCGGCCCTCGGCCTCGATCCAGGCGATCAGGGCGTCGGCCGAGCCCGTGGCGGTACGGCCGGAGGCCGGATCGAAGTCCAGCACCGGGTCGATCACGGCACAGGCCGGACCCTCCGGGTCCGCCAGCAGATAGCTGAGCGTGCTCGTATCGGGGTCGAAGTGCGCCCGGATCAGCGCCTGCATGCCGCCTGCCCTTCTCACCGGTTCCACGGTCCGCCGCCGCTTGCCATATATTCGCATTCTCTTATATTGATCCAGGGCGGCGCGGGCGAGTCCCTCCGCATCCTCGCCGATCCGGAGGCCGGCCGCCCAGCCCCGAAACCCATCCTCGCGAGGCGGCTCATGGAGAACTTCACACCGGTCTCGGCCCTGGTCGGCGGCGCCTTCATCGGCGCCTCGGCCCTGCTCCTGCTGCTGGCGACCGGGCGGATCGCCGGGATCAGCGGCATTGTCGGCAACCTGCTGGGCGGCGAGGCCGAGGAGCGGCCCTGGCGCCTCGCCTTCATTGCCGGCCTGCTGCTCGGCCCCTTCCTCGTGGCCTTCGCCGGCGCCCCCTTCGGCGCGACGCTGCCGGAGATCCGCATCGAGGCCGGCTGGCCTGTGATCGTCGCCGGCGGCCTGCTGGTCGGCTTCGGCACCCGACTCGGCGGCGGCTGCACCAGCGGCCACGGGGTCTGCGGCCTCGCCCGCCTCTCGCCGCGCTCGCTGGTCGCCACCGGCCTCTTCATGGCCGCCGGCTTCGCGGTGGTCTTCGTCGTCCGCCACCTCCTGGGAGGCTGAGTCATAGCCCGCACCCTGCTCGCCCTCGTCGCCGGCCTGCTGTTCGGCATCGGCCTGACCGTCTCACAGATGGTCAATCCGGCCAAGATCCTGGCCTTCCTGGACCTCGGCGGCATCCCCGCCGGAACCTGGGACCCCAGCCTGGCCTTCGTCATGGCCGGCGCGCTGGCCGTCGCCGCCCCCGCCTTCCTGCTGGCCCGCCGACGGCCGGCGCCCTGGCTGGGCGGTCGCTTCGCCATCCCGGAGCGACGCGATATCGACGGACGCCTGGTGGCCGGCGCGCTGCTGTTCGGGATCGGCTGGGGCCTGGTGGGCTACTGCCCCGGCCCGGCCGTCGCCGGACTGGCCTTCGGCCTACCGCAGACCTACGGCTTCGTCGCCGCCATGTTGCTCGGCATGCTCGCCTTTCGCCTGCTGCCGGAGAGCGGGCGCAGTGCGAGAAATTCACCCGCGCAATGAGAAAGGCCCGGCAAGCCATTGACTTGCCGGGCCTCCTTGGTCGGAGCGGCGGGATTCGAACCCACGACCCCCAGTCCCCCAGACTGATGCGCTACCAGACTGCGCTACGCTCCGCCGGGGCGCCCTATATAGCGGCACGCCTCCGCGCTGACAACGCCCGTCGGAAGGCGTGTAGCGGCGGGGGGTGCCGAGCCCTCGAAGGGGCAGCTATTGCTTGGAGCCGGACCGCCGGTGCTCACGCAACAGGCTCTGGACGGCACGCAGTTCCTGCAGGATCTCGGCCAGCTTGCGCCGACGTTCGCTGTCCAGGCCGAGCGGCGCCAGGGCCTCGGCGGGCCCGACCTCCTCACGCCGCGTCACGGCCGTCGAGCCGCCTTCCTTCAGCAGCTTCTGCACGCCCTTGATGGTGTAGCCTTCGCGGTAGAGGAGATCGCGGATGCGCCGCAGCAGGTCGACGTCTTCGGGGCGGTAGTAGCGCCGCCCGCCGCCGCGCTTGAGCGGCTTCACCTGCGGAAACTTCGTCTCCCAGAAGCGCAGCACGTGCTGCTGCACCTCGAGTTCGTCGGAGACCTCGCTGATGGTGCGGAAGGCCGCCGCAGACTTCCCCTCCTGTCGCACCGCGCTCATGGTCCCCGTTGCTCCCCGGCCACCCGTCAGGCGCCGCGGCCGTTGTTGATCCGGTTCTTGAGCACGTGCGACGCACGGAACACCAGAACCCGGCGCGGCAGGATCGGCACCTCTTCCCCGGTCTTGGGATTACGGCCGATCCGCTCGCCCTTCTGCCGTGCAGAGAAGGTGCCGAAGGAGGAGATCTTCACCATTTCGCCCCGTACCAGGGCGTCGGAGACCTCGTTGAGCACCATCTCCACCAACTCCGCGGACTCGTTCCGCGAGAGCCCCACCTCCTGATAGACCGCCTCGCCCAAGTCGGCGCGCGTGATCGTCTGCCCAGCCATACCCCCGCCTCCTTGTGGCTTTTCAAAAGGTTACATTACCACCTTATAGCGGTCAATCATCCTGAACGGCTGTGAGGAATTGCGGGCGAAGCGCCCCGGGAGGGTCGCCGGAAGAACACGGCAGTGCATTGATCCACCGGGAGGAATCGAGGCCGGCGGGAAGGCCGGCCGGGGGGCGCTACCAGCGCACCACCGCGGAGCCCCAGGTGAAGCCGCCGCCCATGGCCTCGAGCAGCACCAGATCGTTCTCGCGCAGGCGGCCGTCGGACGCGGCCTCGGCCAGCGCCAGGGGGATCGAGGCGGCCGAGGTGTTGGCGTGGCGGTCGACCGTCACCACCACCCGGTCGCGCGGCAGGTTGAGACGCTTGGCCATGGCCTCGATGATGCGGATGTTGGCCTGGTGCGGCACCAGCCAGTCGATGTCGCCGGGCGTGAGGCCGTTCTTCTCCAGCGCCGTGTCGATGGCCTCCGCCATCTTCACCACGGCATGGCGGAAGACCTCCCGCCCCTGCATGCGCAGCATGCCGGTGGTCCGGGTCGAGGAGGGGCCGCCGTCGACGTAGAGCGCGTCGTGGTGGCGCCCGTCCGAATAGACGTGGGTGGAGAGCACGCCGCGCTGCCGTGCGTCGCCGTTCGGCTGCACCGCCCGCAGCACCACCGCCCCGGCCCCGTCGCCGAAGAGCACGCAGGTGCCGCGGTCGCTCCAGTCGAGGATACGGCTGAAGGTCTCCGCGCCGATCACCAGGGCGTTGCGGACCTGCCCGGCGCGGATGAAGTTGTCGGCGACCGACAGGCCATAGACGAAGCCGCTGCAGACCGCCTGCACGTCGAAGGCGGCGCCGCGGGTCATGCCGAGGCGGGCCTGCACGCGGGTCGCGGTGGCCGGAAAGGTCTCGTCGGGGGTAGAGGTCGCGCAGACGATCAGGTCCAGCTCGTCGGCCTTGAGCCCGGCCGCGGCCAGCGCCTCGCGCGAGGCCGCCACGGCCAGGTCGGAGGTCATCTCGCCCTCGGCCGCGACGTGGCGCTGGGTGATGCCGGTGCGCTCGCGGATCCAGGCGTCGGAGGTGTCCAGGCGTGCGGCCAACTCGTCGTTGGTGACGATGTTGGAAGGCAGATAGGAGCCGCAGCCGACGACGAGGGAGCGTGTGGCCGCCATCAGACCGTCGCCGCCTGTGCTTCGGGGGCGCTGGAGGCGCGGGCGATGGCATCGAAGTCCCGGCGCATGGAGTCCAGGAAGCCGTGGCGGGCGAGGTCGGCAGCGACGCCGATGGCGTGGGCGAAGCCCAGGGAGTCGGTGCCGCCGTGGCTCTTCACGGCGATGCCGTTCAGCCCCAGGAAGACGGCGCCGTTGTAGCGGCGCGGATCGACCCGCTTGCGCAGCTTGTGCATGGCCGGACGCGCCAGCAGGTAGCCGAGGCCCGCCAGCAGCGAGCTGCGGAAGGTGCGCCGCAGGAACTCGCTGTAGAGCGTCGCCGTGCCCTCCGCCGTCTTCAGCGCCACGTTGCCGGTAAAGCCGTCCGTCACCACCACGTCGACCGTCCCCTTGGCGATATCGTCGCCTTCCACGAACCCCATGAAGGTCCCCGGCAGCGGCAGCGTGCGCAGGGTCGCCGCCGCCTCCTGCAGAACCTCGTTGCCCTTCATATCTTCCGAGCCGACGTTGAGCAGGGCGTAGCTCGGCTCCGGAATGCCCAGGACGCTACGCGCGAAGCAGTTCCCCATCACGGTGAACTGCACCAGGTTGCGCGCGTCGCAGGCCACGTTGGCGCCGAGATCCAGCATCGCCGTCTCCCCGCGCAACGTCGGGAAGAAGGACGCGATCGCCGGGCGGTCGACGCCGGGCAGGGTCTTGAGCGCGAACTTGGCCATGGCCATCAGCGCGCCGGTGTTGCCGCCCGAGACCACGGCGTTGGCCGTGCCGTCGCGCACTGCGTCGATCGCCAGGCGCATGGAGGAGCGCCGGCCCCCGCGCAGCGCCACCGAGGGCTTCTCGTCGCTGCGCACCACGTCGTCGGTGTGGACGATACGCGACACCGCCCGCAGCCGGCGCAGGCGATCCACCAGCGGCTGCAACTCGCCCTCCCGCCCGAAGAACAGGAACTCCGTCTGCGGATGGCGGCGCAGAGCCAGGTTGGCGCCGCGCACGACCGCCGCGGGGGCGTTGTCGCCACCCATCGCGTCCAGAGCCAGGGTGAGGCGTCCAGTCACTGCAGCCGACTCGCCGACAGGGCGTCCGTCGTCATCGCGCCGGACGGAATCAGAACTCGTCCTTGGGCTCCAGAACCTGTCGGCCCCGGTACATCCCCGACTTCAGATCGATGTGGTGCGGCCGCCGCAGCTCGCCGCTGTCCTTGTCCTCGACATAGGCGGGGGCCTGGAGGGCATCGTGGGCCCGGCGCATGTTGCGCCGAGACTTGGAGATCTTCTTCTTCGGAACAGCCATGACTCTTCTCTCGCTGCACGCCGCGCGCCGCCCCAGCGACGGCGCGCCGTTAGTTACCGAAAATACACCTGGGCCACAAGCCCGACCCCGGCCATTCTGCCGAACTTCTTCAATGCCGCCGGAGTTTTCTTTCCAGATCGGCGAAGGGCCTGACCCGCCCCTCGGGCAGAACCGCCGCCTCCTCCTCCGCGTCGCCCGGCAGGCCGGCGCCGGGGCTGCGCGGATAGGGATCGAGTCGCTCGGCCAGAAGCTGCACCAGCAATTCGCCCAGGTCCAGCATCCCGGCGCCGCTCAGCAACTCGGGATCGAGCGGCTGCGGCTCGTCCTGCGCCGTCGGGTCGACCACCAGCTCGGCGGCCGCGTCGGGATCGGGCGAAGAGAGGACGAAGTCCTCGGCGATCTCCTCCTCGATCGTCGCCGGCACCGGCTCCAGCGTCACGACGCAGGCCTGCACCACCTCCGCCGAGAGCCGGCCGGCGACACGCAGCACCCGGCCGCCGCGCAGGCGCCGCAGGGTCAGCTGGCCTTCCAGCCGCCCCAGGTCCAGGAGTTCCAGGCGCCGCGCCAGAGCGCGGCGCTCGGCCGGCTCGGCCGCCAGGGCCTGCCGCAGCTCCTTGTCACCGACCTGGGCCAGCGGGACCGGTCGGGCGAACTCGTTGTTCGGGGCTTCGGTCATCGCTTCGGGTCCGCTCGCGAGGGGCCGACGACCGGCCCCTTCGCGCGAAGGGCGGGAAACTAGGGGAAGGGGACGGACGGGTCAAGGATCGCCGACCGCCGCCGGCGGCGGGCCGGGCGGGGTACCGAAGCTCACCCGGCCGCGCAGCAATTCGTCCGCCGGCTGCGCCGCCAGGGCCGCGGCTTCCCGCCGGACGTAGTCCGCCATGACCGCCGGGACCTCCGCCGAGGTCTCGGCCAGCGTGCCGTAGAGGTTGCGCCGCAGCGCCGCTTCCAGCACCGCCGCGGCCGGCGCCTCCAGGCCCTCGTCGTAGGCCCGGATACGGCCGTAGAAGGCCTGGCCCATGGCCTTCAGCTTCGGCCCCACCTTCAGGTCGCCGACGCCGCTGACCCGCAGCGACTGGTCGAGGTCGTAGATCAGCGTGTCGAAGAGGGTCTGCGACAGGGTCGCGGCCTCCTCCCCCTCGCCGCGCAGGCGCCGCATCACCAGCCAGCAGTGCAGCAGCAGCAGCTCGAAACGCCCATCGACACTGTCGGGCACACCCCAGTCGCTGTAGAATTCGGGACTGCGGGCCTGGAGCACCACGGCCTCGTAGAGATCGCGGGCCGGCTTCTCCTGCCGGTTGCCGGGAAAGATGCGCTGGAACAGCGAGCGCCGCATCGACTCCGTCCTCTCGTCGTTCGTCCGCGCTTGAAATGGCCGACGCGGGAAGGGTAATCAAGCAGACTGACGCCGGAGCGAGCCGGAGCCGGCAGCGGAGACAGCAGATGAGATTTGGTCCCAGGGTCGCCACAAGCAGCCGCAGCCTGCTGCGCAGCGCCGCGCTCGGCGCGGTCGCACTGGCGCTGCTGTCGGCCTGCTCCCCGCGGGTCGATAACCGCGGCACCATGATCGATCCCGAGCTGCTGGCCGAGGTGCGGCCGGGCATGACCTCGCGCGACGACGTGCTCTACCTGCTCGGCAGCCCCTCGGCGGTCTCGAGCTTCCAGGGCCCGGTCTGGTACTACATCGGCCAGCGCACCGAGCGCCTGGCCTTCTTCCACCCGGAGGTGACCGAGCGCCAGGTCGTGGAGATCGCCTTCGACGACACCAACCGGGTCGCCGACGTCCGCCTCTACGGGCTCGAGGACGGCCAGGAGGTGGCCCTGGTGGAGCGCGAGACCCCGACCGAGGGACGCGACTTCACCATCCTGCAGCAGTTCTTCGGCAACCTCGGGCGCTTCAACGTCGGCGACTGACGGCGGCCGGGCCCGGGCAAGAAGAAAGCCCCCGGAGGCCGAGCCTCCGGGGGCTTTTTGCCGTCCGAACGGCGGTGGCTCAGTGGGCGAGCACCGCCAGCAGCAGCAGCGCGACCACGTTGGCGATCTTGATCATCGGATTGACCGCCGGGCCGGCGGTGTCCTTGTAGGGATCGCCGACCGTGTCGCCGGTCACCGCGGCCTTGTGGGCCTCGGAGCCCTTGCCGCCGTGGTGGCCGTCCTCGATGTACTTCTTGGCGTTGTCCCAGGCGCCGCCGCCGGCGGTCATGGAGATCGCCACGAAGAGGCCGGTGACGATCACGCCGAGCAGCATGGCGCCGACCGCCGAGAGCGCCGCCGACTTGCCGGCGATGGCCCACATCGTCAGGAATAGCACCACCGGCGAGAGCACCGGCAGCATCGAGGGAACGATCATTTCCTTGATCGCCGCCTTCGTCAGCATGTCGACGCAGCGGCCGTACTCCGGCTTCGCGGTCCCCTCCATGATGCCCGGGATCTCGCGGAACTGGCGGCGCACCTCCTCGACCACGGCGCCGCCGGCGCGACCGACCGCCTGCATGCCCATGGAGCCGAAGAGGAAGGGCAGCAGGCCGCCGATGAAGAGACCGACCACCACCCAGGGATTCGACAGACTGAAGTTCACGGCGACTCCCTCGAAGAAGGGGAAGTCCGCCGTGTTGGCGGCGAAGAAGGCCAGGTCCTCGGTATAGGCCGCGAAGAGCACCAGGGCGCCGAGGCCGGCGGAGCCGATGGCGTAGCCCTTCGTCACCGCCTTGGTGGTGTTGCCGACGGCGTCCAGCGCGTCGGTGGTCTCGCGCACCGAGGCCTCCAGGTCGGCCATCTCGGCGATGCCGCCGGCGTTGTCGGTAACTGGGCCGTAGGCGTCGAGGGCCACCACCATGCCGGCCAGCGCCAGCATCGTCGTGACGGCGATGGCGATGCCGAAGAGGCCCGCCAGCAGGTAGGTGATGATGATGCCGGCGACGATGATCAGCGCCGGCAGCGCCGTCGCCTCCAGCGACACCGCGAGGCCCTGGATGACGTTGGTGGCGTGGCCCGTCTCGGAGGCCTTGGCCACCGAGCGCACCGGCCGGTACTCCGTGCTGGTGTAGTACTCGGTGACGACGATGATCAGGCCGGTGACCACCAGGCCGGTGACGCCGCAGAAGTAGAGGCTCCAGCCGGTGAAGCTGGTGGCGCCGACGCTGTAGCTCGTGTTCAGCCCCACCATGAAGGCCGTGGCCGGCAGCAGCGCCACGATCGAGAGCACGGCGCAGGCGACGAAGCCCTTGTAGAGCGCGCCCATGATGTTGTTGCTGGGGCCCAGCTTCACGAAGAAGGTGCCGGCGATCGAGGTGATGATGCAGACGGCGCCGATCACCAGGGGAAAGAGGAAGATGCCGCTGGCGGCACCGAAGAAGATCGAGGCCAGCACCATGGTCGCTACCACGGTGACGGCATAGGTCTCGAAGAGGTCGGCGGCCATGCCGGCGCAGTCGCCGACGTTGTCGCCCACGTTGTCGGCGATCACCGCCGGGTTGCGGGGGTCGTCCTCGGGAATGCCGGCCTCGACCTTGCCCACCAGGTCGGCGCCGACGTCGGCACCCTTGGTGAAGATGCCGCCGCCGAGACGGGCGAAGATGGAGATCAGCGAGGCGCCGAAGCCGAGCGCCACCAGACCGTCGATGATCTGCCGGCCCTCGGCGCCGAGCGCCAGCAGGAGGGCGTAGTAGCCGCCGACCGACAGCAGCGCCAGGCCGGCCACCAGCATCCCGGTGACCGCACCGGAGCGGAAGGAGATCGCGAGGCCCTGTGCCAGCCCCTGCCGCGCCGCCTCGGTCGTGCGCACGTTGGCGCGCACGGAGACGTACATGCCGATGTAGCCGGCGGCGCCCGAGAGCACCGCGCCGATCACGAAGCCGAGGCCGACCTCGAGCGAGAGCAGCAGGGTGATGACCAGAAAGAGCACCACGCCCACCAGCCCGATGGTGCGGTACTGGCGGTTCAGATAGGCTTGGGCGCCTTCCTGGATCGCCGCGGCGATCTCCTGCATCCGCTCGTTGCCCGGACTGGCGGCCAGTACCGAGCGCGAAGCCCAGACCCCGTATGCGACGCCGATCAGGCCGCACAGGATGACGAACGCGAGAACCATACCCCCTCCCTATATGTCTGTTCCGCCCCCGGCCCTTCGCCCCCTGCGGGCCGGCCCAGCGGCATGCTGTCGTGCTGACTTATCGTGCCCGAGGATGCCCGGGCGCGGGGACCCGAACGATGGCAGAAGCCTCGACCGCCCGCAACCGGCGTTATGGGGCTTCTCCGGGCCGGCGTCAGGCCGTGTGCCGACGAACGTCAACCGCCGGTTAACCCGCACCCCCTAGTCTTCCGCCGACTCCGGCTGGGTGGGAGAAGCTTAATGTCCGAGAACGCAGCGGCCGAAAGGGCGGCAACCTTCGAGAGCATCGTGCAGAGGGTGAACGGCTTCCTGTACCGCTGTCTCAACGACTCGGCCTACACCATGCTCTTCATGCACGGTGCGGTCGAGCGCCTCACCGGCCACCGGCCGGAGGCCTTCCTGTCCCAGAGCGTCGCCTTCACCGGCTTGATGTACGAGGAGGACGCCGACGCCGCGGTGGCGGCGATCGACACCGCGATCGAGCGGCGCGAAACCTGGGAGGTCGACTACCGCATCCGCCGGGCCGACGGCTCGCTGGTCTGGGTGCACGAGACCGGCGGCGGCGTGCACGACGAGGCGGGGAAGCTGCTCTACCTGGAGGGCGCCATCCTCGACATCTCCGAGAAGAAGGCGCTGGAAACCCAGACCACCGCCCTGCTCGACGAGGTGGCCCGCACCAGCCATGCCATCATCGGCGACACCCGCACCATCCTGCGGGTGCTCGAGACTCTGAAGCTGCTGGCGCTGAACGCCCGGATCGAGGCCGCGCGGGCCGGCGAGCACGGCGCCGGCTTCACCGTGGTCGCCCGCGAGATCAAGACCCTGGCCGACGAGACCGGCAGCTCCGCCCAGAGCATCACCCGGCTGATGGACGACCTGCAGGCCCTGCTGCAGGCGCGGCAGGGGGAGAGCGCCGAACTGCCCGGCAGCCGCGCGGCCTGACGGCCCGCCGAGGGCTCGCGTCCAAGGTTCCGGAGGCGCTTGACGTACCGCCCTGCCCGACTAGGCTCGCCGCTGTCCGCCGAGCGGAATTGCCAGCAGGGGAAGCGAGCATGGCCGAGGGGAACGGCGCCGCACGGCGGCTCGAAGGGCGCGTCGCCGTGGTCACCGGCGCCTCGCGCGGCCTCGGCCGGGCGCTGGCGAAGCGACTGGCGGCCGAGGGCGCACGCTGCGTGCTGGTGGCGCGCACGGTCGGCGCCCTGGAGGAACTGGACGACGAGATCCGCGCCGCCGGCGGCTCGACCCCGCTGCTGGTGCCGCTCGACCTGCGCGAGGGCGAACGCATCGACGGCCTGGGCGCCGCGCTGCACGAGCGCTACGGCACCCTGGACCTGCTGGTCGGCGCCGCGGCCTCGCTCGGCACCCTCTCGCCGGTCGGGCACTACAAGCCGAACATCTGGAACGACACCCTGGCGGTCAACCTGACGGCCAACTGGCGCCTGCTGCGCAGCCTGGACCCGCTGCTGCGGCACGACGGCGGCGGCAGCGCGCTCTTCGTGACCTGCGCGCGCCCACCGGAAGGCGAGGCCTTCTGGGGCCTCTACCAGGCCAGCAAGGCGGGCCTGGAGGCGCTGGTCCGCAGCTACGCCCTGGAGAGCCGCAAGTTCGGCGTCCGCGCCAACCTCGCGGCCCCGGGCCCCTTCCGCAGCAGCCTGCGCACGCTGGCCTTCCCCGGCGAGGACGAGAGCCGCCTGCCGACGCCGGAGCAGGTGGCCGAGGCCTGCCTGCCGCTGCTGCTGCCGGAGAGCGAGATCACCGGCCAGGTGGTGCCGATCGGCACTGCCTGAGCCATCCGAAGACGGAAGAGGAGGAAGCCATGAGCATCGAACGCATCGAGGTCGGCAAGCGGATGAGCCAGGCCGTGGTCCACGGCGACACGGTCTATCTGGCCGGCCAGGTCGCCCACGAGGCCGCCGGCAAGTCGGTCGGCGAGCAGACCCGCGAGATCCTGGCCAACATCGACGCCCTGCTGGCCCGCGCCGGCACCGACAAGACCCGCCTGCTCTCGGCGCAGATCTGGCTGGCCGACATCTCGACCTTCAGCCAGATGAACGAGATCTGGGACGCCTGGGTGGCCGAGGGCAACACCCCGGCGCGCGCCTGCGTCGAGGCGAAGCTGGCGGCGCCCCAGTACACCGTCGAGATCATGGTCGTCGCCGCGCGCTGAACCGTGACCGCCGGGGCCTCCGCGACGGCCTCGGACCCGCTGGCCAGGGCCTGCGTGCTGGCGGCGACCATCGCCGCCTCCGCCATGGTGTTCGTCGACGCCACGGTGGTGCACGTGGCCCTGCCGGTGCTGCAGCACGGGCTGGGCGCGAGCCCGGCCCAGCTGCAGTGGATCGTCAATGCCTACACCCTGCTGCTGGGCGCCTTGCTGCTGCTCGGCGGCGCGGCCGGCGACCGCTTCGGGCGCCGCCGGGTCTTCTGCCTCGGCCTCGGTGTCTTCGGCCTGGCCTCGCTGGCCTGCGCGCTGGCGCCGGACGCCGGCTGGCTGATCGCCGCCCGTGCGCTGCAGGGGCTGGGCGGCGCCCTGCTGGTGCCGGGCAGCCTCGCCATCATTTCCGCCAGCTTCCCCCGCTCCGAGCGGGGCCGCGCCATCGGCACCTGGGCGGCGGCCTCGGCGCTGACCACCGCCGCCGGCCCGGCGCTGGGCGGCTGGCTGATCGAGCTGCTGTCCTGGCGCGCCGTCTTCTGGCTCAACCTGCCGCTGGCCGCGCTCGCCCTGGGGCTGGCGCTGCGCGCCGTGCCGGCCGACCCGCCAGCGCCGGACGGCCGCGAGCGGCCGCTCGACTGGCCCGGAGCACTGCTCGCCGTCGGCGGCTTCGGCGCGCTGACCTACGGCCTGATCGCCCTCGGCGAAGGCGCCGCCGGGGCGCGCCCCGCCGTGACGATCGCGGCCGGCCTTCTGCTGCTGCTGGTCTTCCTGGCCCAGGAGGTGCGGGCGCGGGCGCCGATGATGCCGCTCGGGCTCTTCCGCAGCCGCGCCTTCGCCGTCGCCAACCTGCTGACCCTGCTGCTCTACGCGGCGCTGATCGGCACGCTCTTCCTGCTGCCCTTCCTGCTGATGCGGGTGCAGGGCTACGGCCCCGCCGCCGCCGGCTCGGCGCTGCTGCCCTTCTCGCTGCTGATCGCCACGCTGTCGCGGCCGGCCGGAGCCCTGCTGGACCGACAGGGGCCGCGGCGGATGCTGACGCTGGGGCCGCTGCTGGCGGCCGCCGGCATCGCACTCCTCGCCCTGCCCGGCCCCGGCGCCGGCTACTGGAGCGGCTACCTGCCCGGACTGCTGCTGCTCGGGCTGGGCATGGCCGCCTGCGTGGCGCCGCTCACCACCACGGTGATGAACGCCGTGGACGACGCCGCCGCCGGCACCGCCAGCGGCATCAACAATGCCGCTAGCCGCATCGCCGGCCTGGTCGCCGTCGCCCTCGTCGGCGCCATGGCGCTGCGGCTCTTCCCGCCGGCGCTGCAGGCGGCGCTCGCGCCCCTGGAGTTGGAGCCGGCACTGACCGCGGCGCTGCTGGCCGAGGCCGACGGCCTGGCCGGGGCGCGGCCGCCGGAGGGGCTGCCCACGGCACTGACGGCGCAGATCGAGGCCGCCGGGCGCGCCGCCCTGGCCGCCACCTATCGCGGGCTGCTGCTCGGGCTGGCCGCCTGCGCCCTGGCGGCCGGCGTCGTCGCGGCGCTGCTGCCGCACCGCGCGATGCCCGCAGCAGGCGGCAGTTGACCGGCGCAGGGCGGCGGGCTCAACTGCGGCCATGAGCACGACCGCGACGCCCCCGCCCAACACCTTCTTCTGCATCGACGGCCACACCTGCGGCAATCCGGTGCGCCTGGTCGCCGGCGGCGGGCCGCTGCTGCGCGGCGCGACCATGAGCGAGAAGCGGCAGGACTTCATCGCCAACTGGGACTGGATCCGCACCGCGCTGATGTTCGAGCCGCGCGGCCACGACATGATGTCGGGCTCCATCCTGATGCCGCCGACCCGCGCCGACTGCGACGTCGCCATCCTCTTCCTCGAGACCAGCGGCTGCCTGCCGATGTGCGGCCACGGCACCATCGGCACGGTCACCTTCGCGGTCGAGCGCGGCCTGGTGCAGCCGGCGGAGCCCGGCCTGCTGCGGCTCGACGCCCCGGCCGGCCGGGTCGATGCCCGCTACCGCCTGGACGAGCGGGGTTTCGTCGAGGCGGTGCGCATCACCAACGTCCCCTCCTACCTCGATGCCGAGGGGGTGGAGATCGAGATCGAGGGGCTGGGGCGCCTGGTGGTCGACATCGCCTACGGCGGCAACTTCTACGCCATCATCGAGCCGCAGGCGGCCTGGGCGGGGCTCGACGCCACCACGCCGGGCGAGATCCTGCGCCTCTCCCCCCTGGTCCGCCGCGCCGTCAACGAGGCGATGGAACTGGTCCACCCCGAGGACCCCACCATCCGCGGCTGCCGCCACGTGATGTGGACCGGGCCGGCGCACCATCCCGAAGCCCACGCCCGCAACGCCGTCTTCTACGGCGACAAGGCGATCGACCGCAGCCCCTGCGGCACCGGCACCTCGGCGCGCATGGCGCAGCTCGCGGCGCGCGGCGCGCTGAAACCCGGCGACGACTTCGTGCACGAGTCGATCATCGGCAGCCTGTTCCGCGGCCGTGTGGAAGCCGCCGTCGATCTGGCCGGACGGCCGGCGATCGTGCCCTCGATCGAGGGCTGGGCCCGCATCACCGGCCTGAACACCCTCTTCGTCGAGGCGCGCGACCCCTACGCCCACGGCTTCCAGGTGGTGTGATTTCGTCGCGCCCTTCGCGTGACGAGGGTGCGGCGGGTCTTCCCCCGGCGCCGAGTCGGGCGCAGAGTCTCCGGGTGCGGGCGGCGACGCCCGCGGCAGAAGCCGAGCACAGGAGGAAGCCATGACGCGCAGTATCGCCGCCGGCCTGACGGCCCTCGCCCTCGCCCTTCCCACCTCGATGGCCCTCGCGGCGGAGGAGGGCAGCGCCCGCTTCCTGGACCGCGACGGCGAAGAGATCGGCCAGGCGCTGCTCACCGAAGGCCCGCACGGCGTGCTGATCTACCTGGAGCTGGAAGGGCTGCCGCCCGGGCCACACGGCATCCATATCCACTCCGTCAGCACCTGTGACGACCACGAGGAGGGCTTCACCGCCTCGGGCGGCCACCTCAATCCCGAGGGCCGGGAGCACGGCCTGCTGAACCCGAACGGACCCGACGCCGGCGACCTGCCGAACATCTTCGCCCACGAGGACGGCAGCGTGACGGTGGAGCTCTTCACCACACTGGTGACGCTGGCGGAGGGCGAGGGCCGCGCGGCGCTGCTCGACGACGACGGTGCCGCCCTGGTGATCCACGAGGGCCGCGACGACCACCTGTCGCAGCCGATCGGCGGCGCCGGCGCGCGCATCGCCTGCGGTGTGATCGAGGCGCCGATGTGAGGGCGCTGCGCCGCGGGCTGCCTCTCGCCGCGCTGCTGATGGCCGCCGGCCTGGCCGGTCCGGCCGCGGCGCCCCTCGACCTCCGCTCCGTCGCGGCCGACGGCATCGGGCCGCTGCGGCTGGGCCTGACGCTGGCCGAGGCGGCGGCGGAGGCCCGGGCCCTCGACCCGGCGACGCTGGTGGGTCCCGGCTGCGACGGGCGCGAGATGGTCAGCCTCGCCCTGCCCACGGCCTCCTCCGCTCCGCTGCAGGCCATGGCCATGGCGGACGCGGCGGGACGCATCGAGGAGGTGCGCCTGCAGCCCGCCGCGGCATCCCGGGGCGAGACGGAGCAGAGCTGCCGCGCCCGCTTGCGGCACTTCGCCGCTGCCCTCCTCCCGCCCGAGGCGGCGACCGAGACGCATCGCCACCCCGGGTTCCGCGAGTTCCGACTGCCCCTCCGGGGTGCGATCGCGCTCGGCCGCTGGTTCCCCGCCGGCGGCAGCTGCGACCTGGCCGTGACCTTCGGCAGGCCGGCGGCCTTACCCGAGGGGTAATTGCGCCCGCCCTGCCCGCTCGCCAGTCTGCCGCCGAGCAACAGCAGGAGAGAGCGGCCATGCAACACGGCGACGGCGAGGTTTCCTTCCTCGTAACCCTCGAGGTGAAGCCCGGGCGAGAAGAGGAATTCCTGGGCCTGCTCCTGCCGGTTCTCGACGCGATGCGGCAGGAGGCGAGCTTCATCAACGCCGTCCTGCATCGCGATCCGGCGGTCGAAGGCTGCTTCCTGCTGTACGAGACCTGGCGGGATCTGGAGGAGCTGGTCGAGGTGCAGCTGGAGCGGCCCTACCGCCGCGCCTACCACCAGCGCCTGCCGGCGCTGCTGCGCAAGCCGCGCGAGATCCGGACGCTGCGCCCCTTGCGCGGCGATTTCGCTTTCTTCGCAACAGCCTGACGGGCACGCCGGCAGTTTTCGTTCATTTGGGTCAGTGTTATTGACATAAAATCTCCGCCAGCGCATGATCCGCGTCCAATTCGAACGCGAGGGAACGCCATGGCGGGCTGGGACAGGCTCTATGCGACGCGTGCGCAGCGCATGCGCGCCTCCGAGATCCGCGAACTCTTGAAGCTGTTGGACCGGCCGGACATCGTCTCCTTCGCCGGCGGCATCCCCGACCCCGCGCTTTTTCCGGCAGAGGCCTTCGCGGCGGCCTGCACGGCCGCCTTGACGGAGAACCCCGGCGGCGCCCTGCAGTACTCGGTCAGCGAGGGCTACCTGCCGCTGCGGCAGTGGCTCGGGGCGGAAATGGCGAAACTCGGCGTGGCCTGCGAACCGGAGAACCTGCTGATCACCTCGGGCTCGCAGCAGGCGCTGGACTATCTCGGCAAGCTCTTCCTGTCGGCCGGCGACACGGCCCTGGTCGGCTGGCCCACCTATCTCGGCGCGCTGCAGGCCTTCAACGCCTACGAGCCGCGCTACGACCGGCTGGACCCGGCGCGGAGCAACACCACCCCGGCCGCCTACGCCGAGGCGGCCCGGGAGACCGGCGGCCGGATCAAGTTCGCCTATGTCACCCCCGACTTCGCCAACCCTACCGGCGAAACCCTCGACCTGCAGGCCCGCGAGCGCCTGCTCGACCTGGCCGAGGAGCTGGATGTGGCGGTGATCGAGGACGGCGCCTACCAGGCACTGCGCTACGACGGCGAAGCCGTCCCGCCGCTGCTGGCGCTGGATCTGGCGCGCAGCGGCGACATCGAGCGCACGCGCACGCTCTACTGCGGCAGCTTCTCCAAGACGCTGGCGCCGGGGCTGCGGCTCGGCTGGGTCTGCGCGGCGCGGCCGGTGATCGAGAAGCTGGTGCTGATGAAGCAGGCCGCCGACCTGCACAGCCCGACGATCAACCAGGTCGCCATGCACCGCGTGGCGGAGTCGGTCTATCCGGCGCAGGTGGAAAGGCTGCGCACCGCCTATCGCCGCCGCCGCGACCTGATGCTGGCGGCGCTGGCCCGCCACATGCCGCCCGGCGTGAGCTGGACGCGGCCGGAGGGCGGCATGTTCGTCTGGGTCACGCTGCCGCCGGCCCTCGACGGCGGCGCCCTGCTGGCCCGCTCGATCGAGAGCGCCGGGGTCGCCTTCGTGCCGGGCCAGGCCTTCCACGCCGACGGTTCCGGCGCGAATACCCTGCGGCTCAGCTACTCCCTGGCCGAGGAGCGGGCGGTCGAGGAGGGCGTGGCCCGGCTCGGCCGCCTGATCGCCGAGGCTGCGGCCTAGGCGGTCGTCCCGGGAGGCCGGACCCTAGCAGGCACCCCAAAAACGAAGACGACCCCCGTTCGGGGGTCGTCCGGGCCCGTTTCGGGCTCCTTGATCACGGCAACGGTGATCCTCCAAGGGCGCCGACCCTCCCGCCGACTTGGGCGAGCCGCGTACGCAGTTGTCTTGCCACGGTGGCGGCCCGATGACAAGAAAATTTCGTCGGGGCCGAGGCTGCGGACCGAAGCTGTCGCGCCGACAAAGAAAGCCCCCGCCGAAGCGGGGGCAGTTCGGATGCTGGGAAGAAGTGATGAAAGGCCCTGTCCGGCAATCCGCCGAGATCAGCCCCTGCTGCGGGCGACGAAGGCCAGCGTGACCGCGAAGGCCACGAAAGCGCTCAGCACCATGGTCAGAAAGAGCATCTCGCCGGGTTCCATCTTCGCCTCCATCACGGTAGGACCCGAGCCTAGCGAGGCGGCCCGACAAGCGGCCTTGATCTGAATCAATTCTTGGTTCCGGGGCGTGACCCGATCGTGACAAGCGCCGGCGGGCATCCGGCTTTCGCTTCGTCGCAGGCGCCCTTCCGGCTATAATGCCCCCTCGCAATCGGAAGACGGCTCGGGCGAAGGCCGCTCCGGGGAGGATCGAGATGACTCTTCGACGGACGAGTTCGATCGACGGCGCGCGGGTCCTGCCCCGTGGCGGTTCCCAGCAGCGTCGCACCCTCACGAACCTGGGCTTGCTGACCGGCGTGATCCTGGTCGGCTCGCTGGCCGCCGCCCTCTGGGTGCGCATGGTCCTCTTCTGACGGCCCGCCGCGGCGCCAACGCGCCCGCAGCCGCGCTCAGAGCGAGGTCGCGGCGCGCGACGCCTGGTCGTAGAGGCCGGAGAGCGTGCGCAGCACGCGCGCCAGCTCCGCCAGTTCGCGGTCGTCCACGCTCGACTGGCTGCGGAAGGCCGAGACGAGGCAGGCCTCGCGCACCTCGCGATAGCGGCGGATCAGCTCGGCCCCCTGCTCCGTGGTCTCGAAAATCACGTCCTTGCCCTTGCGCTCGCGCCGGACCAGTTCGAGGCGCAGCAGCTTGCGCAGGGCATAGTTCACCGTGTGCGGCTCTTCGACGTTGAGCACGAAGCAGATGTCGGCCAAGCGCTTGCCGCGGGCGCGGTGGTGGACGCTGTGCAGCACCAGCACGTCCAGGGCCGAGAGGTCCGGCATCCCCGCCGCCGCCATGCAGCGCACGATCCAGCGGTGGAAGGCGTTGCCGGCCGTGATCAGGCCGAACTCCACCTCGCTCAGCTCGGCCGCGCGCTCCGACACCAGATGCGCCGAGGCCACGATGTAGCGCCGGCCGCCGCCTGTTGCCCCCCCTTGCCCGTCGCCGCCTTCCTGCATGGCCGTCCCTTTCCGCAGCCGGGATTGGAGGGGAAAGTGTCGGGAAATCGTCGACGACTTGCAAGGCCGCCATCCTTCGGCAGCCGCGAGCTTCGCCCTTGTCTGCCCGTCGCGCGGGTGCAAAGCTCGGCCCGTAAAGCAGACCAAAGGCACGGGTACGCAGGGAGACGGCCGTTTGCCCCCCTCCTCGGCTTCGGAACTGAAGCAGGGCTACCTCCTGACCCTCCTCGGGGTCCTGGCGGTCTGCCCCGATGCCCTGCTGGTCCGGCTCGCGGACGCCCCCGTCTGGACCGTCACCTTCTGGCGCGGCCTGCTGATGGCCCTGGGCCTGGGTATCGGCCTGCTGGTCGCGCTGGGGCCGCGCCGCGCCGCCAAGGCGCTGCCGGCGATCGGCGCCGCCGGACTGCTCGCCGCCGCCTGCATCGCGGTGACCGGCGGCGCCCTGGTCTACGCCTTCACCCACACTACCGCCGCCAACGCCCTGCTGATCTTCGCCACGGCGCCGCTCTTCGCCGCGCTCTTCACCCGCCTGTTCCTGCGCCAGTCGGTGCCGGGCCGCACCTATGCGGCCATCGCCGTGGCACTGCTCGGTATCGCCGTGATCGTCTCCGGCTCGCTCGGCCACAGCGCCCTGGCCGGCGACCTCGCCGCCGTCGCGGCGGCCGCGGGGCTGGCGGGCGCCTTCACCCTCTACCGCGCCCACCCACGCCGCAACATGGTTCCGGCGGTCGTGCTGGGCGGACTGCTGCTGGCCGGCGCCAGCCTGCTGCTCGGCGATCCCGGCGCGGTGGCGGCGGCGCGCTTTCCCTGGCTGCTGCTGCTCGGCCTGGTGCTGACGCTCTCCTTCGGGCTGATCACCCTGGGCGCCCGCCTGATCCCGCCGGCCGACACCTCGCTGCTGATGTTGCTGGAGGTGGTGCTGGCACCGCTGCTGGTCTGGCTCGTACTGGCCGAGCAGCCGACGCAGCGGGCCTTCCTCGGCGGCGCCGTGGTGGTCGGGGCGCTGCTGATCCACGCCCTGGTGCAGCGCCGGGCGCTGGGGCGCCAGCGCGGAGCCGGTTCGGCCAGTGTCGCCGAGCGCGCCTGAGCGCCGCTACTCGGCCTCCCCTCGCCGTCCGGGCGCGCGCTTCAGCTTGGCGCCGAGCAGGGCGGAGAGCAGGCCGTGCAGGGTCCGCACCTCCTGGTCGGTCGGTGCCGCGCGGTCGAAGAGCGAGCGCAGGTTGCGGCGCATCCCCGGCGCCTTCTCCGGCGGGTGGAAGAAGCCCATCTCCTGCAGCACACCCTCCAGCCGCTCGAAGAACCCGATCAGCTGCGCCTTCTCCGCCGGCCGGCCGCCGCCGAGGTGCAGCTCGCGCGGCGGCGTGGCGTCGCCGGCCTGGTACCACTCGTAGGCCAGCAGCAGCACCGCCTGGGCCAGGTTGAGCGAGGCAAAGGCCGGGTTCAGCGGCACCTGCACGATGGCGTCGCCGAGCGCGATGTCGTCGTTGGACAGCCCGGTTCGCTCCGGCCCGAACAGCAGCCCGACCCGCTCCCCTGCGGCCTCGGCGGCGCGGATCTCCACGCCGGCGCGGCGCGGCGTGACGATGACCTTCACCTGCTCGCGCGGCCGCGCCGTGGTGACGTAGAGGCGGTGCAGGTCGGCCACCGCCGCCTCGGTCGTCGGGAAGAGCCTGGCCGCCTCGATTACCGGCAGCGCGCCCGAGGCCGCCCGCTCCGCCGCCGGGTTCGGCCAGCCGTCGCGCGGCGCCACCAGGCGCAGGTCGAGCAGGCCGCAGTTCAGCATGGCGCGGGCGACCATGCCGATGTTCTCGCCCATCTGCGGCGCCACGAGCACCACGGCAGGCCCCGCGCCCGCGGTGCCCACCCCCTTGCGGCTGCGGTTGGTCCCGGCCAAGGCTCAGTCCGCCGGCGCCGAGACGCCCACGTGGTGCAGCTTCCAGGTGATGGCGTCGGAGAGCGCGTTGAAGGAGGCGTCGATGACGTTGGGCGAGACCCCGACCGTGGTCCAGCGCCCGGAGCGGCCGCCGCTCTCGATCATCACCCGGGTGACGGCCTCGGTACCGTCCTGGGGCGTCAGGATGCGCACCTTGTAGTCCAGCAGCCGCATGGTCTCGAGCACCGGGTAGCGCGGCGTCAACGCCTTGCGCAGCGCCTTGTCGAGGGCGTCGACCGGGCCGTTGCCGTTGGCCACGGTCATCAGCTGCTCCGGCCCGATGCCGAGCGTCACCGTCGCCTCGGATTCGGTGACCAGTTCGCCGCGGGCGCTCCAGCGGCGGTCGTCCATGACCCTGAAACGGCTGAGGACGAAGTAGTCCGGCACCTGCCCCAGCAGGCGCCGGGCCAGCAGCTCGAAGGAGGCCTCGGCGCCGTCGTAGGCATAGCCCTCGTACTCGCGCCGCTTCACCTCCTCGATCAGGCGGCCCAGCTTCGGCTCGTCGGGCTCCACGGCGACGCCGATCTCGGCCAGGCGCGCCAGGATGTTGGCGCGGCCGGCCTGGTCGGAGACGACGACGTGGCGGCGGTTGCCCACGGCCTCCGGCGGCACGTGCTCGTAGGTGCGCGGGTCCTTGGCGACGGCGGAGACGTGCAGCCCGCCCTTGTGGGCGAAGGCGCTCTCGCCGACGTAGGGGGCGCCGCGGGCCGCCGGGCGATTGAGCCGCTCGTCCAGCAGCCGCGAGGTCGGCGTCAGCAGCCGCAGCCGCTCGCGCTCGATGCCGCAGTCCCAGTCGGTCTTGAGCACCAGCGAGCCGATCAGAGAGATCAGGTTGGCGTTGCCGCAGCGCTCGCCCAGGCCGTTCAGCGTGCCCTGGATCTGCCGCGCCCCACCGGCCACCGCCGCCAGCGAGTTGGCCACCGCGTTGCCGGTGTCGTCGTGGGCGTGGATGCCGAGCCGGGCCTGCGGCAGGGCCTCGCGCACGGCCGCGACGATGCCCCGCACCTCGTCGGGCAGCGTGCCGCCGTTGGTGTCGCAGAGCACCAGCCAGGAGGCGCCGGCCTCGGCGGCGGCGCGCAGGCAGGCCAGCGCGAAATCGGGATTGGCCTTGAAGCCATCGAAGAAGTGCTCGGCGTCGAACATCACCTCGCGCTTGCGCTTGCCGAGGTGGGCGATGGAATCGCCGATCATCGCCAGGTTCTCGGCGTGCGGGATTTCCAGGGCGACGTCGACGTGGAAGTCCCAGGTCTTGCCGACGACGCAGGCGGCCGGCGCCTTGGCGTTGGCCAGCCCGGCCAGGCCGGGGTCGTTGTCGGCCGAGCGGCCCGGCCGCCGGGTCATGCCGAAGGCGACCAGCGTCGCCTGCTTCAGCGCCGGCGGCTCGGCGAAGAAGGCGTCGTCGGTCGGGTTCGCCCCCGGCCAGCCGCCCTCCACATAGGCCACCCCCAGCCGGTCCAAGGCCTCGGCGATGGCCGTCTTGTCCGCCACGGTGAAGTCGACCCCCTGGGTCTGCGCCCCGTCGCGCAGGGTGGAATCGAAGAGATGGATGCGTCTGTCGTCGCTCATGGGGGCGGCTTCCGGCGGGCGTAGGGCTCTGCGCCCATAGGGCACAGGCGGCCGGGAGCGTCAACTGCGGGGAAGGCGGCGGCGGTCGGGCGCAGCGGCACCGCCGGCCTTGAAAAACCCAACAGATAGGTTATTTTGGCAGATGGTCGTCGTTCACCGCGCCTTCGGCTACCGCTTCGTGATCTACACGCTCGACCACGAACCGGCGCACGTCCACATAATCGGCCCGGGCCACGCGAAGGTCGACCTGCTCGGCGAAGACGGCCGGCCGCGGCTGGTCTACAGCGTCGGCATCAAGCGGTCCGAGCTGAAGCGGCTGCTGGCCGAGGCGATCGACCGCCGCGACGATTTCCTGAAGGAATGGGAGCGCATCCATGGCCGCATCGATCGATAGGGAACTGGAGGCCGCCGAGGCGCGCGGCCGCGAAATGCTGGCGAGCGAGCCCCGCGCAGCGAGCGCTCGCTTCGACCGGGTCAGCGGCCGGGTGGTGATCGAGTTGGTCAACGGCTGCAGCTATGCCTTCCCGGCAAAGCTCGTGCAGGATCTCCAGGGCGCTGCCGACGAGGAGCTGGCTCAGGTCGAGGTCGACGGGCTCGGCTTCAACCTGCATTGGCCGTCGCTGGATGCCGATCTCTACGTACCGGGACTGCTGGCCGGCGTCTTCGGCACGCGCGACTGGATGAGGCGCGAACTGGCCCGCGCGGCCGGTCGGGCGACCTCTCCCGCCAAGGCCGCCGCCGCGCGCGCCAACGGCGCCAAGGGCGGCCGCCCCCGCAAGGCCGCCGGAGGCTGAGCCTCACCGATTGCCGTCATCCCGAGCGCAGCGAAGGATCTCGTGGGAAGGGAGCTCCAACGGGATCGAGATCCTTCGCTGCGCTCGGGATGGCGGCGAAGGAGCCACTAAGACCGCGGGCCCGTCACCTCCTGCCGCAGCCAGGGCAGGAAGCCCGTCAGGAAGCGGGTGGTGGCGGGCATGAAGTGAGAGCCGTGGTGGTAGAAGGGGTCGAGAGAGGTGACGATCAGGCGGCCCGGCGTGGAGACGCGGTCGTCGTAGAGCAGCGAGCCGCAGCCCTCCAGGTCCACCACCGAACAGGCGCCCTCGGGCGGGGTGAAGAAGCCGTGGTAGTGCCAGACCGCGTCGCGCGGGCTCAGATGGCGCCAGAGGCCGTGTCCGGGATCGCCCTGGCGCACGCCGTTGTCCGGGTCCCTGTCCAGCCACCACCAGAAGTTCACCTCGGTATCGGTCCAGCGGATCCCCGGCAGCCACTGCTCGGCGCCGGTCTCGCCCATGGCGACGAGGGTGCCGCCGGCCTGCAGGTAGTCCTCGAAGGCGGCGCGGTACGGCCGCAGCAACTCCGGCGGCGTGCGGCAGGGCACCAGCACGGCTCCCGTGCGCGCCGGGTCGAGATCCGCCGCCGCCAGGGCCGGCAGGTAGACGATGCGGTCGAAGTAGTCGGCGAAGGGCGGCTCGTGCAGGCCGCGGTGCTGGTAGAAGGCGCCGCTGTCGAGCGCGATCAGCTCGGGCATCTCAGCCCCCCTCCGCCGTGAGCCAGTCGAAGAGCTGCGGCGCCAGGCGGGCGGCGCTGCTGCTGTCCTCCTCGTACATCCAGAGATCGTTGCCGGCGTGCATCAGCAGCCGGCCGCCGCCGGGCCAGGCCAGTTCCCAGTCTAGCGGCAGGGCCTCGGGCCCGACGCCGTTGAGGAGCCGCGCGCCCGGCGGCGGCGGGTTGCAGCCGCGGCCGTAGAAGCCGGCGACGCCGCGGCGGAAGGTCAGATCCTCCGCCGTGACGCCGGCGAAGACCGGGTGTTCGGCCAGCCGCCGCACCCGCAGCGCCTCCACCCCCGCCCCCCTGCTGGGCACGAAGGGGCTCAGGCCAGGCAGGAAGGGGCGGACCAGATGGCCGTTGAAGACCAGGGTGCCGCCGCCCGCCAGGTAGGCCTCGATCTGCGCGCCGCGAGCCTGCAGGTAGCGCTGGTCGTGATGGGTCGAGACCAGCACCGCCCGGTAGCGGGCGAGATCGAGGCCGTGGAGGTCGTAGAGCTCCACCTCCTCCACCCGCCCCGCCCAGGGCGCCGCGTCCAGCATCCCCGGCCGCTTGGCCGCGTACCACCGCAGGAACAGCAGCATGGGTCACTCCCGCCAGCGCACCGACTTGAAGTCGTAGAAGAAGCCCGAGGGGTGCACCCGGTAGCCCTCCAGCCGCGGGTCGTGGGCGGCGAGGAAGGCGCGGTGCACCAGCGGCAGCAGCGGGGCGTCTTCGCGGATCAGCGTCAGCGCTTCGCGATAGACCGCATCGCGCTCGGCACCCGTGTCCAGCTCCCGGCCGCGCTCCAGCAGGGCGTCCAGCTCGGCGTTGCCGTAGCCGTTGTGGTCCAGGTTGTGGGCCGAGTGCAGGTGCGGCGTCAGGTGCAGGTCCGGGTGCCCGATCATCTCCGGCGTCCAGAACACCAGGTAGGCGTCGTAGTCCCCGGACTGGGCGATCTCCAGCATGCCCGGCCAGGTGTGCAGCGCCAGCGAGGTCTCGATGCCGAAGGCGCGCAGCTCGGCCGAGACGGCCTCCAGCAGCACCGCCATCTCGGTGCGGGTCGAGTAGCTGTGCAGGGCCAGGCGCAGCGGCTCGCCGTCGCGGCGCCAGAGCCGGCCGTCGTGTTCGTAGCCCGCCTCGCGCAGCAGCGCCGCCGCCGCGTCGCGGTCGAGCGCCACCGGCTCCTCCTTCGGGAAGGCGTCGAAGGCCGCGGAGAAGAGGGTGCGCGCCGGCAGGCCGGCGCCCTCCAGCGCGAACTCGACGATCTCCTCGCGGTCGACCACCCGGTCCAGCGCGCGGCGCACCCGGGCGTCGGCCAGCGGGCTGGGCTCGGCGGTGTTGAGCACCAGATAGTAGAGGCCGGCCGTGGGCGCCTCGTGGGTGGTCAGCCGGGCCTGCTGCTGCAGCCGGCGCAGCTCGGCCGGCGGCAGGTTGTCGGCGAAGTCCACCTCGCCCGCCTCCAGCGCCAGGGCGCGGGTGTTGTGGTCGGGAACGTAGCGGTAGGTGACGGTCTGGATGGCCGGCGCCTCGCCCCAGTAGTCGGCGAAGGTCTCGACCCGGGTGTGACTCTGCGGCTGGTAGTCGGCGAAGCGGTAGGGGCCGGTGCCGATGGGCTGCAGGAACCTGCCCTCGGCGTCGAAGGAGCCGGCGGCGTAGATGCCGGTGAAGGCGTCGGTCAGCTGGTTCGGCAGGGCCGAGAAGGGCGCGCTGGTCTCGATCACCAGGACGTCCTCGGCCTCGGCGCGGATCTCGGCGATCGGCAGCAGGCTGCGGGCATAGGGCAGCAGCTCCAGCACCCGCTCCAGCGAGCCCTTCGCCGCGGCGGCGTCGAAGGGCGTGCCGTCGTGGAAGGTGATGTCCCGGCGCAGGGTGAAGCGCCAGCTGGTCGGCCCCTCCCGCTCCCAGGCCGTGGCCAGGCCCGGCACCAGCCGCATCTCGTGGTCGAGCTTGACCAGGGTGTCGAGGATCTCGCTCTCGTTGAAGAAGCGGCTGCGCCGGGCTTCCATCGACAGCGGCAGCACCTCCCACATGGTGGCGACGGTCAGCTCGCTGCGGGGCTCGGCTCGGGCCTCACCGCCGCCGGCCCAGGTCAGGGCGGCGGCCAGCGCGAGGGCGGCCAGGGTGGACGGGCGCATGAAGGGTCTCCTTGAGGTCATCGCGAGGCGCCGGGCAGGCGGTCGCGTACCCGGTCGCCGAGGAGGTTGAGGGCCAGGACGAAGAGCATGATCGCCAGGCCCGGGACGAGAACGAGTTGCGGATGGCTGCGCAGGTGCGAGCGGGACTCGGCGATCATCAGGCCGAACTCCGGCGTACCGGGCTCGGCGCCCAAGCCGATGAAGCTGAGCCCCGCGAAGGTCAGGATCGCCCAGGACAGCGAGTGCGCCAGCAGCACGCAGAGCGCCGGCAGCACGTGGCGGCGCAGCAGCGCGAAGGGCGGGCAGCCCAGCGCCTCGGCGGCGCGGACGTAGAGCTTGCCCCGCTCAGCCACGATCAGGTTGCGCAGCACCCGGGCGTAGTCGGCCCAGTGCAGCAGCGCGATGGCGATGACCATGGCGCGCAGGCCCAGGCCGAAGAGGCCGCTGAGCACCAGCGCCACGGCCAGCAGCGGCAGCGCCAGCACGCCTTCCACCAGGCGCATGAGGCAGCGGTCGAGCAGCGGCGGCGCCAGCGCCGAGAGCAGCCCCACGGCGCAGCCCAGGGCGGCCGAGAGCCCGACCGCTGCCAGGGCGGCGACCGGCGTCACGCGGAAGGCGGCGAGCAGCCGACTGAGCAGACAGCAGCCCATGGCGTCGGTGCCCAGGGGATAGGTCAGGCTCGGCGGCAGCAGGCGGTCGCGCAGCCGGCCCAGCTCCGGGTCGTGCGGCGCCAGCTCCGGCCCCAGCACCATCAGCAGTGCCATCAGGCCCAGCAGCAGCAGGCCCCAGCGCAGCCGCGGCGCGAGCGGGGCCGGCGGCGCGGCAGTGTCGGAGGCGGCGCTCACAGCAGCCCCTCCGCGCGCGGATCCAGCCGGGCGGCCAGCAGGTCGACGGCCAGGTTCATGGCGATGTAGGCCGCGCCGATGGCCAACAGCGCCGCCTGCATCGAGGGCAGGTCCCGGCTCAAGACGGCTCCGGCCAGGTAGCTGCCCATGCCGGGCCAGCCGAAGACCGTCTCCACCACCACCAGGCTGTCGAACATCCGCGCCGCCTGCAGCCCCAGCAGGGTGAGCAGCGCCGGCAGCGTACCCGGCAGCACGTGGCCCAGCAGCACCCGCGGCGTCGAGAGCCCCTTGGCCCGGGCGGTGCGCACGTGGTCCGCGCCGAGCGCATCGATCGTCCAGGAGCGGACGTAGCGCACCGTCAGGCCGGCCATGGAGCTGCCCACCACCAGGGCCGGCAGCACCAGATGCGCCGCGCCGCCGTAGCCGCCCACCGGCAGCAGGCCCAGCACCAGGGCGAAGAGCAGCAGCAGCAGCAGGCCGAGCCAGAAGTTCGGCATGGAGAGCGCCAGCACCGAGACCGAGAGGATCACCCGGTCCGGCAACCGGCCGGCCCGCAGCGCCGCCCAGAGGCCCAGTGGCAGGGAGAGCGCGAGCAGCACCAGCAGCGAGGCGGCCATCAGCTCCAGGCTGGCCCGCGCGCGGATCCCCAGCTCCAGGGCGACGGGATTGCCGGTCTGGAGCGAGCGGCCCAGCTCGCCCTGCAGCAGCCGGCCGAGCCAGGTCAGGTACTGCTCGTGCAGCGGCCGATCGAGGCCGAGACTGCGTCGGAAATCGTCGGTGACGGCAGCGTCGGGCGGCGCCCCGTCCATCATCTGCGAGAGCAGCTGCCGCGCGGCGTCGCCCGGCAGGGCGTGGAAGAGCCCGAAGCCGACCAGCGACAGCAGCACCAGCAGCACCGCGCCGAACCCGAGCCTCGTCGCCAATCGTAGGAACACGGTCATCGCCCCGGAAAAGAGTGAACGAACAATAATGAGACGCAGAGTCATTCGCAATGCCGCTGCCGAAGCGACGGGATGTCGCGGAGGCGGTGGGGGAGGGCTTCGTTTAGGCCAGTGCGCAGCGAGGAACCCCTCACGTCATCCTGAGCGTGAGCGAAGGATCTGGAGCAGACTGGAGCTCCAAGCGGATCGAGATCCTTCGCTGACGCTCAGGATGACGAGGAACGACGGATGGCGGGGAACGAGCTACGGAGCGGGCGGGACAAAGGGCGCCCCCGCGCTTGACGGCCGCCGTCGGCGCGCCACAACCTTTGGCATGAGCCGAGGCATCTCCCCTGCCCTCTCCCGCCGCCGCCTGCTGGCCGGTGCCGGGCTGCTGCTGGCCGCACCGACGCTGCTGTCCGGCCGGCCCGCGGCCGGCGAGCGGCTGCTGGAAGCCACCCTGCGACGCGCGGCGGAGCTGCCGCAGTTGCACGGCCTGCTGCTGGCCCGGGACGGGGAGATCCTGATCGAGCGCCGCTTCCGCGGCCCGCGGCTGGAGCAGCCGGTGAACGTCAAGTCGCTGTCCAAGACGGTGCTCTCGGCCCTGGTCGGCGCGGCGATCGAGCGCGGCCTGCTGCAGGGGCCCGAGCAGCGCGCGGTGCCGCTGCTGGGACCCCGCGTCCCCTCCGGCGCCGACCCGCGGATCGGCGAGATCACGCTGGGCAACCTGCTGTCGATGCAGGCCGGGCTGGAGCGGACCTCGGGCGTCAACTACGGCCGCTGGGTGGCGAGCCGCGACTGGGTCGGCCACGTGCTGTCGCAGCCCTTCGTCGACGAGCCGGGCGGCCGCATGCTCTATTCCACCGGCAGCTCCCACCTGGTATCGGCCATCCTCACCGAGGTCTCGGGCCGCAGCACCCTTGCGCTGGCGCGCGACTGGCTGGGCGAGCCGCTCGGCGTCGAGATCCCGCCCTGGCCGCGCGACCCCCAGGGCATCTACTTCGGCGGCAACGACATGCTGCTATCGCCCTACGCGCTGCTGCGCCTGGGCCAGGCCTATCTGGACCGCGGCCGCTACCGCGGCCGGCGGGTGGTGGCCGAGAGCTGGATCGCCCAGTCCTGGACCCCGCGCACCCGCTCGCCCTTCACCGGCCACGCCTACGGCTACGGCTGGTTCCTGGCCAAGCTCGGCGCCCGCAACGTCCGCTACGGCTGGGGCTACGGCGGCCAGATGCTCTACGTGGTGCCGGACGCCGGCCTGACCGCCGTCATGACCTCGGACCACACGCAGCGCTCCGGCGGCGGCTATGTCCGCAGCCTGCACGCCCTGCTCGGCGAAGGCCTGATCCCGGCCGTCGAGAGCGGCGCCGGCTGACGCCGGCGGCGATCAGGCCTGCTCGTACTCCTGGCGCCAGTGCGGCAGGGTCAAGCGGGCGAAGTCCTCGGCAGCGAAAGCGCGCGCCACCGGCCGAGTGCGCCAGTCGAGGCCGATGAGCAGGAAGCGGCGCTCACTCTCCTCGTCACACAGCGGAAGCACCAGGCGCTCGTAGAGCAGGTCGCCGGTCGAGCCGACGGCGTAGAGCGCCCGCACCAGCAAGGGGCGCCCGGTCCCGAGCGCCCGTTGGTAGGAGCGCAAGGCAACGCCCCGCAGTGTCGGCGGCAGCGCTTCCAGCGGATCGCGGCCAGTGAACTCCAGATCGAAGAGCTTGCGCAGGTCGGTCCCGGCGACCCGCGTGTGAAAGCCTTCACCGCGGCGCTCCACCAGCATGATGCCCGGCAGCAGCCGGGGCACGGCCGCCGGATCGAGCCGCGTCTTGGCCGGCACCTCGCCGGGGGCCTCGCGGAGACCGGTCCAGTAGTCCAACAACTCCACCAGCTTCTGCGACTCGAGCAGGGAGCGGAGGTCCGCCACGGCTTCGGGCACCTCCAGCCGGCCCGCCGTCTCACCAGACTGCGATTCCTCTCTGACCATTCCAACCTTCTCTCGCCCACGCCGGCGGCTCCGCGCCGGGAAACAACGACCGACACGGCCCCGTGCGTTCGAGCCTACCAGAGGCCGCGCGCTTGCAGCAGGGCCTTGAGCAGGCTCGGACGGTCCGTCATGAGGCCGTCGACGCCGAGATCGAGCAGGCGGATCATCTCCGCCTCCTCGTTCACCGTCCAGACCTGCACCGACAGCCCGCCGCGCCGTGCCGCGCGCAGGAAGCGCGGCGTCACCAGCGGCAGGCGGCCGCGGTAAGGCGGCACCTGCAGCAGGCCGCCGCCGGGCAGCGGCAGCGGCAATCCGAAGCCGCGCAGCCAAGTGCGCAGCACGCCCCAGCGTCCCGGCGACCAGCAGAGGCCGGGACCGAGCAGGCGCCGGGCGCGGTCGGTGGCGCGCTGGTCGAAGCTGCCGACGGAGACGCGCTCCAGGGCGCCGCAGCGGCGGATCGCCTCGACCGTCGGGCCGGCCGCGGCCGGGCTCTTCAGCTCCAGTGCGATACGCATCTCCGGCAGCGCCTCGAAGAGTTCCTCCAGCCGGAGCAGCCGCTGCCCGCCGCGGGTGCGCACCGCCTGCAGCTCGGCCCAGGTCCTCGCCGAGACCGGGCCGGCGGCGTCGGTGGTACGCTCCAGTTGGGCGTCGTGGATGACCACGGGAACGTCGTCGGCCGAGGCCTGTATGTCGGTCTCCAGGTAGCGGTAGCCCAGCGCGGCCGCATGCTCGAAGGCGGCGAGGCTGTTCTCCTCGGCCTCCGCCGCCCCACCTCTATGGGCGATGGCGTGGGGCCGCGGCAGATCGAGGAAGGCGAAGCGGGTCATGATGCGGCAGGCTAGCGCGGAAGTGGGTTTCGAGGCGAGCGACGCGGCGCTGCGCGACGCGCTGGATCGGCTCGCCGAGCCGGGCTGCGGGGCGCTCTCGCTGCCCTTCCTGGCGCCGGCCGAGATCGCGCCGCTGCTGGCCGAGGCGCGCGCCCTGCCCTACCGCCGCGCGCGCGCCGTCGTCGGCGAAGGGGAGCGGGCGGTGGCGCAGGACTTCGATCTGACGGAGCGGGTGCCGGCCGCGGGCGCGATCGCCGGCCTCGCCCGCGCCCTGGAGCGGCGGCTGCTGCGCCTGCAGGGCCCCTGGCTGGAGCCGGACTTCACCCTGAACGACCTGATCGCGCAGCGCTATCCGGCCGGCTCGCGGGGCATCACCCCGCACCGCGACCATCTGCGCTACCGCAGCCTGGTGGTCCTGACGACCCTGGTCGGCGCGGCGCGCCTCTTCCTCTGCGCCGACCGCGCCGGCAGCGCGCCGCAGGAAGTCGACATCGCCCCCGGCCGGCTGGTGCTGATGCGCGCGCCCGGCTACGCCGGCCAGCCCGACCGCCCCTTCCACCTCCTGACGGCGGTGGCGAGCGAGCGGATCAGCCTCGGCCTGCGCCACGACACGCGGCCGGCCTGACGCCCCCGCCCGCCGGCCTCAGCCGGCGCGGCGCCAGGTGGTGCCGCCGGCGCCATCCTCCAGCAGGATGCCGCGGGCGGCCAGGTCGTCGCGGATGCGGTCGGCCTCGGCGAAGTCGCGGGCCTTGCGGGCGGCCTGGCGGGCGGCGATGGCGGCCTCGATTCCGGCCGCCTCCTCCGCGTCCCCGCCGCCGCGGAACCAGGCCTCCGGCTCCTGCCACAGCAGGCCCAGCAGCGCGGCGCCGGCGCGCAGGCCGGCCGCGGCGGCGGCTTTCTCCGCTCCCTCGGCGCGGTTGGCCGCGTGCGCCGCCTCGTGCAGCCCGGCCAGGGCCAGCGGCGTGTTGAGGTCGTCGCAGAGCGCCGCCACCACGGCCTCGGGGGCTTCCCCGGGACTCTCTGCCGGCGGCAGGCCCCGCAGGGCGCCGTAGAGGCGGTCGAGCTGGGCGCGGGCCTCGGCCAGCTTCTCGCGGGTGATGTCGAGCGGCTGGCGGTAGTGTCCGGACAGCAGCGCCAGGCGGATCGCCTCGCCGGGCACGCCCTCCTCCAGCAGCTGCCGCACCGTCAGGAAGTTGCCGAGCGACTTGGACATCTTCTCGCCGCCGACCACGACGTAGCCGTTGTGCATCCAGACCCGCGCCATGCGGTCGCTGCCGTGGGCGCAGCGACTCTGGGCGATCTCGTTCTCGTGGTGGGGAAAGATCAGGTCCAGGCCGCCGCCGTGGATGTCGAAGGTCTCGCCCAGGTGGGCCGCCGACATGGCCGAGCACTCGATGTGCCAGCCCGGCCGGCCGCGGCCCCAGGGGCTGTCCCAGCCCGGCTGTTCGGGGGTCGAGGGCTTCCAGAGCACGAAGTCGGCCGGGTCGCGCTTGTAGGGCGCCACCTCCACCCGCGCGCCGGCGATCAGCTCCTCGCGGTCGCGGCGCGACAGGCGGCCGTAGTCCGCCATGGTCGAGACCGCGAAGAGCACGTGGCCCTCGGCCGCATAGGCGTGACCCTTCTCGATCAGCCGCCCGATCATGGCGATCATCTCGCCGATGTGGCCCGTCGCGCGCGGCTCGATCGTCGGCGGCAGGGCACCCAGCGCCGCCATGTCGGCGTGGAAGGCCTCGGTGGTGCGGCCCGTCACCTGCTCGATGCTCTCGCCCTTGGCGCGCGCCGCCTCGATGATCTTGTCGTCGACGTCGGTGATGTTGCGCGCATAGACGACCTGCTGCTCGCCATAGAGCCGCCGCAGCAGGCGGAAGAGCACGTCGAAGACCACCACCGGCCGGGCGTTGCCGATGTGCGCGAAGTCGTAGACCGTCGGGCCGCAGACGTAGAGCCGCACCCGCGCCGGGTCGTCCGGCTCGAAGCGTTCGCGCGCGCGCGTCAGGGTGTTGTGCAGGAAGAGCTCGGTCATGGCGGTGTCCTGGTATCGGGCGAAAGGAGGGACCCGCCGCGCGGGGCGGGCGGGCCGTGGGGCGTCAGCGCCCGATACATCGCAGCGTCGGCCAGGACATGAGCCGGTTCTATCGCCCCCGGGCGCAGAGGGTCAAGCCGGGCCGGGGACAGGCGCCGGCCTCAGCCCTCGCGCAGGCCGCGGACGAAGTCGCCGAGGCCGACCTGGCGCTCGCGGCGCAGGCGCTCGGCGGTCAGGATGGCGTGGACCTGGGCGACCGAGCGTTCCAGCTGGTGGTTTACGACGATGTAGTCGTAGGCGTCCCAGTGGCTCATCTCGTCGGCCGCCTTGGCCATGCGCTGCTGCACCACCTCTTCGGGGTCGAGGGCGCGGGTGCGCAGGCGGCGCTCCAGCTCGCCGTGCGACGGCGGCAGGATGAAGACGCGCACCAGGTCCTTCGGCAGCTTCGAGGAGAGCTGCTGCGTGCCCTGCCAGTCGATGTCGAAGAGCACGTCGCGGCCCGCCTCCAGCGCCCTTTCCACCGGCGCGCGCGGCGTGCCGTAGCGGTTGCCGAAGACCAGCGCGTGCTCCAGCAGCTCGCCGGCCGCCACCATGGCCTCGAAGCGCGGGGTGTCGACGAAGAAATAGTCGACGCCGTCGCGCTCGCCGGCCCGCTTCGGCCGGGTGGTGGCGGAGACGGAGAGCGTCAGGTTCTCCTCCTGCGCCAGCAGCGCGCGGGAGATGGTGGTCTTGCCCGCGCCCGAAGGTGAGGAGAGCACCAGCATCAGCCCGCGCCGCCGCACCTCGGCGGATGCCGCGACCGGCGTCTCGCTCTTCTTCGTCTCGCTCACGCCCACTACTCCAGGTTCTGCACCTGCTCGCGCAGCTGCTCGATGGTCGCCTTGAGCTGCAGGCCGATGCGGGTCAGCGCCACGTCGGGCGACTTGGAGCAGAGCGTGTTGGCCTCGCGGTTGAACTCCTGGCAGAGGAAGTCCAGGCGCCGGCCGATCGCCCCGCCCTCGGCCAGCAGCGCGCGCGCCGCCTCCAGATGGGCGCGCAGGCGGTCCAGCTCTTCGCGCACGTCGGCCTTGCCGATCAGCAGCGCCGCCTCCTGCGCCAGCCGCTCCTCGGGCAGCGCCGGCGAGGCCTGCAGCAGCTCCTCCACCAGGCTCCGAAGCCGCGCGCGCAGCGCCTCGGGCTGGGCCGCGGCGCTCGCGGCGGCCGCGGCCACGCCCTGCTCGATCTCGGCCAGCTGGGCTTCCAGCAGCGCGCCGAGCCGCGCCCCCTCCTCGCGCCGCATCGCCAGCAGGGCGTCCAGCGCCACTTCCAGGTCGGCCAGCAGCGCGGCCTCGCGCGCCGCCTCCGCCGCCTCGTCCTCGGCCTCGCCCTCCTCCACCGGCTCGATCACGCCGCGCAGGCCCAGCAGGCCGTCGGCCGTGGCGGAGACGGCCGCCCCCTCCTCGTGCAGCTCGCGCGCCACCTCGGCCAGCTGTTCCAGCAGGGCACGGTTGACCCGCACCGGCGCGGCGCCGGCCAGGCTGCGCAGGGTCAGGCCGATCTGCAGGTTGCCGCGCTGCAGCCGCGACTGCGCGCGCTGGCGCAGCGGCTGGTCCAGCCGCTCCCAGCCCTGCGGCAGGCGGGCGCGCAGGTCGAGCCCCTTGCCGTTGACGCTGCGGATCTCCCAGATCCAGGCGAGGCGATCGTCGCCGCCCTGGGCACGGGCGTAGGCGGTCATGGAGCGCAGGTCGGCGGGCATGGTCTCTCTCGGCCGGAGGCGGATGGCGGCCCTTATAGCCGCGCCGGGGTGGAGCGCCAAGCGCGAGGCCGTGCTAGCGTCACCGCGCCATCCCCGGCAGGAGCCGCCCATGCCCCCTCCCGACTTCCGCGATCCGCAGCACGTCCTGATCACCGGCGCCTCCAGCGGCCTCGGCGCGGCGCTGGCGCTGGCCTATGCCGCGCCGGGGGTGCGCCTCGCCCTGGGCGGGCGGGACGCGGAGCGGCTGGAGACGGTGGCCGAGGGCTGCCGCGCCGCCGGCGCCGAGGTCTCGGCGGCACGCGTCGAGATCACCGACGCGGCGGCGACGGCCGCCTGGATCGAGGCCGAGGACGCGGCCCGGCCGCTCGATCTGGTGGTCGCCAACGCCGGGGTCTCTGCCGGCACCGGCCGCGACGGCGAGTCCGAGGCGCAGGCGCGGCGGATCTTCGCGGTCAACGGCGACGGCGTGGTCAACACCGTGCTGCCGGCGCTGGCGCGGATGCGGCCGCGCCGCCGCGGGCAGATCGCGATCATGTCCTCGCTGGCGGCCTTCCGCGGCTTTCCCGGCGCGCCCGCCTACTGCGCCTCCAAGGCCATGGTGCGGGTCTGGGGCGAGGCCCTGCGCGGCGAACTGGCCGGCGAGGGCATCGGCGTCACGGTGATCTGCCCGGGCTACGTCGACACCCCCATGACCCGGGTCAACCGCTTCCCCATGCCGCTGCTGATGAGCGCGGAGCGGGCGGCCGCCATCTGCCGCCGCGGCCTGGCGCGAAACCGCGCCCGCATCGCCTTCCCCTTCCCCACCTACTTCGCCGCCTGGCTGCTGGGAGTGCTGCCGCCGGGGCTGACCGACCCGCTGCTGCGCCGCCTGCCGGCGAAGGAATGATTGCGCCCGGCACCGGTTCCGTGCGACTAGGCTGGCGTGGACGGTGCCCCGTTCGAGGACGGGGCCGAGAGGGAAGCCGGTGCGAGACCGGCGCTGCCCCCGCAACTGTAAGCGGCGAGTCGGCATCCCCGGAAGCCACTGGCGCCCCCGGCAAAGGGGCGCCGGGAAGGCGGGATGCCGGCGCGGAGCCGCGAGCCAGGAGACCTGCCGTCCGCCGCGTCCGCGGAACCGCCGCGCCGCGTTCCTGCCAGTCACGCATGACGGAGGGTCATGACATGCGTCGTCTACTCAGCGCCTTCGCCCTGGTCGGCCTGCTCGCCGGCTCCCCCGCTCTCGCCCACCACGACGGCGACACCTTCTTCGCCGGCGACATGATTGTCGGCCATGCCTGGGCGCACGAGAACGCCGCCATGGCGCACGCCAACGCGGTCTATCTCACCCTCACCAACGACGGCAGCGAGCCCGACCGCCTGATCGGCGTCGAGGGCGACTTCTTCGCCAACGCCGAGATCCAGGCGCCGGTCCTGGGCGAGGACGGCGTGCTGCGCACCGTCACGGTCCCCGCCATCGAGATCGCGCCGGGCCAGAGCCTGACGCTGCAGCCCGGTGGCATCCACATCGTCCTGGTCGGCCTGCAGCACACCTACTTCGACGGCGACCACTTCCACCTGACGCTGGTCTTCGAGCGCGGCGGCAGCGTGGAGATCGAGGTCGACGTCGAGGATCTCGACCACACCCACGATCACGACCACGAGCACAGCTCCTGATGTCGAAGCGGCCGTCCCCTCCCGGAGGGGATGGCCCTCAGGCCGCTTCCAGGCTCGTGCCGGCGATCCAGCCGCCGCCGAGCACTCGGCTGCCGTCGTAGCAGACCGCCGCCTGACCCGGCGAGACGCCGTAGGCCGGCGTCTCCAGCCGCAGCTCAGCTCCTCCGTCCGCCTCCCCGTCCGTGGCGCCGATCCGCGCCGGCAGCGGCGCCTGGGCGGAGCGCAGCTTGACCGAGACCGCGAGGCCCTCGGCCGGCGGCTTCGGCCCCAGCCAGTTCAGCTCCCGCAACACCACCCGGTCGCGGGCCAGCGCCTCGCGCGGCCCCACCACCACGCGCCGCGTCTCGGGCTCCAGGCGCAGCACGTAGAGCGGCTCCTCCCGCCCGCCGACGCCCAGGCCGCGGCGCTGGCCGACGGTGAAGCCGATGATGCCGTCGTGACGCCCCAGCACCCGGCCCTCCGGGTCGACGATCTCCCCCGGATCGGCCGCACCGGGCCGCAGCCGCTCCACCACGCGGGCATAGGAGCCGTTCGGCACGAAGCAGATGTCCTGGCTGTCGGGCTTGGCCGCCACCGGCAGATCGAAGCGCGCGGCCAGGGCCCGCACCTCCGCCTTGGGCAGGCCGCCGAGCGGGAAGCGCAGGAAGTCGAGCTGCTCGGCCGTGGTGGCGAAGAGGAAGTAGCTCTGGTCGCGCTCGGGGTCGCGGGCGGCGTGCAGCTCCGCCCCGGCGGGCCCGCTCTCGCGGCGGACGTAGTGGCCCGTGGCCAGCGCCGCCGCGCCGAGCTCGCGCGCCGTGCCCAGCAGGTCGCGGAACTTGACCGACTGGTTGCAACGTACGCAGGGGATCGGCGTCTCGCCGCGCAGGTAGGAGTCTGCGAAGTCCTCCATCACGCTGTCGCGGAAGCGGCTCTCGTAGTCCAGCACGTAGTGCGGGATGCCGAGCCGCTCGGCCACGCGCCGCGCGTCATGGATGTCCTGGCCGGCGCAGCAGGCACCCTTCTTCGCCACGGCCGCGCCGTGGTCGTAGAGCTGCAGCGTCACGCCCACCACGTCGTAGCCCTCCGCGCGCAGCAGCGCCGCGGTCACGGAGCTGTCCACGCCGCCGGACATGGCGACCACCACGCGGGTCTCGCCGGGGGGCCTGTCGAAGCCGAGGGAGTTCATGGCCGCGAATATGGCCGCAGCCACCCCTTGCCGCAACCGCGACCGGAGCGCTCTCTCTGGCGCTAGAATGCTTCCGTCGTCCCAGCAGGAGGGAGTCGCACGGCATGACCGATCAGAGACCCGCCCGTTCCGCGTCCCGTCCCCTGCCCTCGCAGCGCCGCCGGCGCAGCCACCGGCCGCCGCCCGGCTCGCCGCCAGGCACCCTGGCGCCGCAGCCGGAGGCGGCGCCGACCCGCTTCCGCCTCTTCCGCCTGGAGGGCGAGACACTGGAGGAGCGCGACGACCTGACGCCCGAGCAGGCGGCCGCGGCCGCCACCGGGAAGGGCGTGGTCTGGATCGACGTCGTCGGGCTGGGCGACATCGAGGCGCTGCGGCGTTTCGCGGAGACGCTGGAGCTGCACGGCTTGGTGCTGGCCGACATGGTGCACGCGCACCAGCGCCCGAAGCTGGAGCCCTACGACGATCACCTCTTCCTGGTCACGCGCCTGCCCCGGCAGGACTCGCCGGAGACCGACCAGCTCGCGCTGATCCTGGGCGAGGGCTTTCTGATCACCCTGGCCGAGCGCGACAGCCCAGGCCTGGAGCAGGTGCGGGTGCGGCTGCGCGTATCGGGTGGCCGGCTGCGCCGCCAGGGCGCCGACTACCTGGCCTACGCCCTGCTGGACGCTGCGCTGGACGGCTACTTCCCACTGCTGGAGCGCCTGGCGAGTGAGGTCGAGACCCTGGAGGAGCAGCTGGCGGCCGACGGCAACGAACCCGAGACCCTGCGGCGGCTGCACCGCCTGCGCCGCGACCTGCTGGCCTGCCGCCGCGCCGTCTGGCCGCAGCGCGACCTCTTCGCCCAGCTGCTGCGGGAGGACACGCCCTTCGTCCAGGCCGAGACCCGTCCCTACCTGCGCGACTGCTACGACCACACCGTCCAGCTGATCGACCTGCTGGAGCGCGACCGCGAGCTGGTGGCCAGCCTGCAGGACCTGCAGCTCTCGCTGAGCACGGCCCGCAGCAACGACATCATGAAGGTGCTGACGGTGATCGCGACGATCTTCATTCCCCTGGGCTGGATCGCCGGCGTCTACGGCATGAACTTCGATCCCGCGGCCTCGCCTTTCAACATGCCGGAGCTCGGTTGGGCCTACGGCTATCCCTTTGCCCTGGGCCTGATGGCGCTCTGCGCCGGCGGCCTGCTGCTCTGGTTCCGCCGCCGCCGCTGGCTGTGATCGACGGCCTCGATTGCCCCGGCGCCGCGTCCGTGCTCCGATAGGGGTCTTGGTCGAAGGAGGGCGAGGTGACGCTGAGGGACGAGAAGCTGCCGATCGAAGCGATCTACGTGCCGGTCAAGCGGCGTGCCACGCTCGATCCGGCGAAGGTGGAGGCCCTCGCCGCCAGCATCCTGGAGGAAGGCCAGCAGGCGCCGATCCTGGTGCGCCGCGACGGCGAGCGCTACGTCCTGGTCGAGGGCCTGCACCGCCTCGAGGCCTGCCGGGCGCTCGGCGAGACGAAGATCCTCGGCCTGCTGGTCCAGGCCCGGCACCACTGAGGCCGTGCCCTCACGCCCGCCGGCGGGCGAGCGGGGCCGGGGGGAGTTCGATGTTGACCTCCAGGCGGGCGCCGGCGCCGTCCTGGGACATGCGGACCGTGACCTGGTCGTCGTCGACCGCCACGTACTTGGCGATAGCGGCCAGGATGTCCTTCTGCAGGCGCGGCAGGTAGTCCGGGGAGTCGCGGCCGGCGCGCTCGTGCTGCAGCACGAAGCGCAGCCGCTCCTTCGCCGCCACCGCCGGCGCCTCGCGCCGCCGGAACAGGCCGAAGAGGCTCATGCCGTCCTCCCCACCAGCCGGGCCAGGAAGCCGCGGCGCTCCGCCTTGACGAAGCGGTGCTCGATGGTCTCGCCGAGGAAGCGGCCGACAGCGTCCTCGTAGGCCTGGGCGGGAGAACTCTCGCGGTCGAGGATCACCGGCTGGCCCAGGTTGGAGGCGCGCAGCACCGCCTGGCTCTCGGGGATCACGCCGAGCAGCGGGATGGCGAGGATCTCCATCACGTCGTCGACCGAGAGCATCTCGCCGCGCTGCACCCGGGCCGGGTCGTAGCGGGTCAGCAGCAGCTGCTCGCGCACCGGCTCCTCGCCGGTCTCGGCACGCCGCGACTTACTGGAGAGGATGCCGAGGATGCGGTCGCTGTCGCGCACCGAGGAGACCTCGGGGTTGGTCACCACGATGGCCTCGTCGGCGTAGTAGAGGGCGGCCAGCGCGCCCTTCTCGATGCCGGCCGGGCTGTCGCAGACGATGTAGTCGTGGTCCTCGCGCAGCTCGTCGAGCACCTTGCCGACCCCCTCCAGGCTCAAGGCCTCCTTGTCGCGGGTCTGGGAGGCGGCGAGGATCGAGAGGTTCTCCAGGCGCTTGTCGCGGATCAGCGCCTGGCGCAGCTTCGCCTCGCCGTTCAGCACGTTGACCAGGTCGTAGACCACGCGGCGTTCGCAGCCCATGACGATGTCGAGGTTGCGCAGCCCCACGTCGAAGTCGATGACGGCGGTGCGGTGCCCGCGGGCGGCGAGACCGACCGCGAAGGCCGCGCTCGAGGTGGTCTTGCCGACCCCGCCCTTGCCCGAGGTCATGACGATGATCTTGGCCACGTGCCCTGTCCTTCCCGCTTTCTACTCGCTCAGTCCATGGTCTCGATGCGCAGCGTCTCGCCCTGCAGACTCACCTGCGCCGGGCGGCCGAGCAGCGGCTCGGCGATCTCCTCGGCGACGCGGTGGTGGCCGGCGACAGAGACCAGCTCGGCCTCCAGCCGGCGGCAGAAGATGCGCGCCGTCGTATCGCCCGACACCCCGGCCAGCGCCCGGCCCCGCAGCGGGCCGTAGACGTGGATGCTGCCGTCGGCCAGCAGCTCCGCCCCCGCGCCCACCGCCGCCAGCACCACCAGGTCGCGGCCCTCGGCGTAGAGCCGCATGCCCGAGCGCACCGGCCGCTCCACCAGCAGCGGCCGCAGCGGCTCGGGCTCCGGCTCTGCCGGCGCCGGGGCGACGCGCTCCAGCGGCTCGATCTCGCGCAGGCCGCGGCTGCCGACCCGCCAGGAGGGGAAGATCGCCAGCCCGGCCTCGGCGGCGGCCCGCTGCTGCGTTTCGTCGCCACCCTGCACGCCCACCAGCACCAGCCGCAGCGCCCGCAGCCGCTGCCCGAGTTCGGTGAAGTCCTCAGCCGCGCCGCCGCTGGTCCCCTCCAGGTCGAGCAGCATCGGCGCGCCGTCGAAGAAGCTCGGCGCCTGCGCCACCTTGGCCCGCAGGCGCCCGAAGAAGTCCGGGCGCGCCAGCTCCGCCAGCGGCAGCACCATCAGCGTGTAGCTGCCGCCACGCAGCGGCATGGGCGCAGGCCGGGCGGCGGGGGCTTCCCGCGCCGCTCCCTCCTGCAGCAGCGCTGCGGTCAAGGCGACGAACTCCATACGAAATCACTCCGGCTCTCTGCTTCCGCCATCACCCCCGGAGTCGGCAATGCGAATGCGACGATCAGGGGAGTCGGCCAAAGTGACCTTTCTGTGGCGCCGCCGCCTGCCCCGGGCGGATGGCGGCGCGCTCCGGCGGCGAAGGAGGCTTTCCCCTTCACGCCTTTCGTCCTAAGGAAGAACGCTTACGATCCCCGCCGGGGCCGAGGGCCACCTTCTCCCCCCGCGAAACACCATCTCGGCTCCGCCCCGAGCGAAGCCCCGAGTGCTGGAGACGAGCCATAGCCGACACGACGCCCTCCCGCCGCCGAGTCCTGCTGCAGGCGAGCAGTCTGCCCCTGGCCGCCACGGGCCTGTCGGCAGTCGCCACCGCCATCCCCGCCACCGCCGCACAGACGCGCACGCTGACGCTGGTCACGGCCTGGCCGCCGAACTTCCCCGGCCTGGGCACCACGGCGGCCCGCTTCGCCGAGCGGGTGGAGAGAATGTCGGGCGGCGCCCTGCACCTGCGGCTGCTGGCCGCCGGCGAACTGGTGCCGGCCTTCGAGGCCTACGACGCCGTGGAGGGCGGCACGGCCGACCTCTACCACGGCGCAGCCTACTACTGGCAGGGCAAGCATCCGGCCTATGCCTTCTTCACCTCGGTGCCCTTCGGGCCGACCGCGATCGAGTTCCAGGCCTGGCTGACCTACGGCGGCGGGCAGCAGCTCTGGGACGAGGTGGGGCGGCAGTTCGGCCTCAAGCACCTCGCGGTCGGCGACACCGGCGTGCAGATGAGCGGCTGGTACCGCCAGCCGATCGAGAGTCTGGAGGATCTGCGCGGCCTGCGCATCCGCTTCCCCGGCTTCGCCGGTCGCGTGCTGCAGCAGTTCGGCGCGGTGGTGGTCAACCTCGCCGGCAGCGAGGTCGTGCCGGCGCTGGCCACCGGTGCGCTGGACGGCAGCGACTGGGTGGCGCCCTGGCCGGACCGGGCGATGGGCCTGCACCGCGTGGCGCCGCACTACCACTACCCCGGCTGGCAGGAGCCGAGCGGCCTGCTGGACCTGGGCATATCGCTGCGTGTTTGGGAGAGCCTGAGCGAGGTGGAGCGGAGCATCCTGGAGAACGCCGCCCAGGCCGAGACCCTCGCCACCCTGGCCGAATACGAGATCCGCAACGCCGAGGCGCTGGAGGCACTGATGGCCGAGGGGGAGGTCTCCATCCACGCTTGGCCGGAAGAAATGCTCGACGGCTTCGCCGAGAAGGCGCGCGAGGTCCTGGCCGAAACCGCCGAGGCAGACCCGCTGGCCGGGCGCGTCTATGCGTCGCTGCAGGACTTCCTGCGGCGCGCGCATCCCTGGTCGCGCGTCGCGGATACCGCACTGCTGCGGGCGCGCGACCGGCGAACGGCCTTCTGAGCGGAATGGCGACGGTGCGCGAAGCCACGACAAAGGCGGATATCCCGCCGCAGGAGATGCCGATCGGCCTGCTGGGGCTGTTCCTCAACGGCCTGCAGCACGTGGCCATCATCGCCCCGATCGGACTGGTCTTCCCGCTGCTGGTGCTGCGCGCCGCGGACGTGGATCACGTCCTCCACACCTCGGTGATCTGCGCCTCGCTGGTGGCACTGGGCATCGGCAGCCTGCTGCTCTGCCGACGTGGCAGGCTCGGCAGCGGCTATCTCTCTCCGGCGGTCTTCACCGCCGCCTATCTGCCGGGATCGCTCTTGGCCGCCCAGATCGGCGGCCTGCCCCTGGTCTTCGGCATGACGCTCTTCGCCGGCCTCTGCGAGCTCGGCTTCTCCTTCCTGATGCGGCGCCTGCGGGCCTACCTGCCGGCCGAGATCGCCGGGCTCGCCGTGGTGATGATCGGCATCATCCTCGGCCTCCTGGGCTTCCGACTGCTGCTGGGAATCGAGGGGCGCGCCGCCGCCTCCGCCGAAGGGGTCGACATGATCAGCCTCGCCATCGGCCTCCTGGCCCTGGCGCTGATCGTCGGCTTCAACATCTGGGGCAAGGGGCCGCTGCGCACCTTCTCGGTGCTGATCGGCCTCGCCCTGACCTATCCCCTGGCCGCCGCGCTCGGCAAGATGGACATGACGCGTCTGGACCTGGCCCTGGGCGACGGCCTGGTGACCCTGCCCAGCCTGCCCCTGCTGCTGCCCAGCTTCGACCTCACCCTGGTTCCCACCTTCGCGATCGGGGCGCTGGCCTGCGCGCTGCGGGCCACCGGCGACATCACCACCTGCCAGAAGATCGCCGATCCGGACTGGGTCCGCCCCGACATGCGCAGCATCGAGCGCGGGGTGCGCGCCGACGGCATCGGCACGATGCTCGCCGGCCTCCTCGGCACCGTCGGCATGAACACCTTCTCCGGCTCGGTCGGCCTTTCGCAGGCCACGGGAGTCCTGCAGCGCCGGGTCGGCCTCGCCATCGCCGCCATCTTCGTCGCGCTGGCCTTCCTGCCGCCGGTGGTCGGCATCGCCGCCGCCATGCCGGCCCCGCTCAGCGGCGCCATCCTGCTCTTCTCCTCGGCCTTCATCCTGGCCAACGGCCTCGGCATCATCGTCGGGCGGCTGCTCGACTCCCGGCGCATCCTGGCGATCGGCGTCGCGCTGATCCTCGGTATCAGCCACGACGTCTTCCTGGAGTTCTACCGCTCGCTGCCGCCCTGGCTGCGCAGCGTCAGCGGCTCCTCCCTGCTGGTGGCGATGGTCGTGGCGCTCACGCTCAACGCCGTCTTCCGCATCGGCGTGAAGCGCAGTGCGACGCTGGAGCAGCCGCTGGAGACCGAGTTGCTCGACGCGGTGGTCGCCTTCTGCCGGCAGCAGGGGCCGCTCTGGGGTGCCCGACGCGACGTCATGGACCGCGTCGTGAACGCCCTGACGGAAGCCACGGAGATGGCCTACGACCGGGGCGTCGCCGGCACCCCCGTCACGCTGCGCCTGAACTACGACGAGTTCCACATCGACGCCGAGATGCGCTTCGCCATGCGGCCCCTGGATCCGGACGAGGGGAATCTGGAGGAGAAGGCCGTGGCGGCCCTTGGTTCGGCGGCACTGGAGCTGCGGCTGATGCGCCACTTCGCCGACCGCGTCTCGACCGCGAGCGAGGACGGTCACCTGAAGCTGCGCCTGCGTTTCGAGGCCTGACGCCCCGCCCGGCTCGGCGCTTCATGTCGCGGGCGCCGGGATCCCCGGCCAGGCGCGTTACCATCTTTATGGTCTGGCGGCCGACGGCCGTCGGCGGTCGATTGGGGGCCCAGGAGACAGCCCTCGACCGACGCCATGTCAGACCGCCAAGGACTAGCCGGCACCGCCTTCGCCGCGATCGCGCGGCGCCGGCCCGGCGTTGGCTGGAGCGGCCGGCGGCGCCTGTCGGCGTCGGTGAGAGCCACAGCAGCCGCGGCGACCGAGGAAGCCGCGCCGCCGCAGGAGCGCCCGCTGGCGCCGATCCCGCTGCTGCTCAACGGCCTGCAGCACGTGGCGATCATCGCGCCGGTCGGCCTGGTCTCGCCGGTGCTGGTGCTCCAGGCGGCCGGGGCCGACCACGCGCTGCGGGCGGCGGTGATCTCGGCCTCGCTGCTGGCGCTGGGCCTCGGCAGCCTGCTGCTCTGCTGGCGTGGACGCTCGCTGGGCAGCGGCTTCCTGACCCCCGCCAACATTACCGCCGCCTATCTGCCGGGCTCGCTGCTGGCCGCCGAGGCCGGCGGGCTGCCGCTGGTCTTCGGCATGACCCTCTTCGCCGGCGTCTGCGGCCTCTTCTTCTCGGCCATGCTGCGCCGCCTACGGCCGCTGCTGCCGGCGGAGATCGCCGGGCTGGCGGTGGTGATGATCGGCCTGATCCTCGGCCTGCTCAGCTTCCGGCTGCTGTTCGGGCTGGAGGACGGCAGCACGGGGATCGCCGCCGAGGTCGACGGCACCGCGCTGGCGCTGGGCGTGGCGACCCTGGCGCTGATCGCCGCGCTCAACATCTGGGGCAAGGGGCCGCTGCGCACCTTCTCGGTGCTGATCGGCCTCTCCCTCGCCTACCCCCTGGCCGCCGTCCTCGGCCTGGTCGACCTGGAGATCATGCGCTACACCCTCGGCGGCCGCCTGGTGACGCTGCCGAGCCTGCCGCTGCTGCTGCCGGCCTTCGACTGGTCGCTGGTGCCGATCTTCGTCATCGCCGCCCTCTCCTGCTCGCTGCGGGCGGCCGGCGACATCACCACCAGCCAGCGCATCGCCGACCCGGCGAACTGGGTCCGGCCGGACTTCGGCAGCATCCAGCGCGGCCTGCGCGCCGACGGCCTCGGCACGATCCTGGCCGGCGCCCTGGGCACCGTCGGCATGAACACCTCCTCCAGCTCCATGGGCCTGGTCCAGGCGACCGGCGTGGTACAGCGCCGCGTCGGCTTCGCCATCGCCGGCATCTTCATCGCCCTGGCCTTCCTGCCGCCGGTGACCGGCGTCGCCGCGGCCCTGCCGGCGCCTCTGACCGGGGCGGTCCTGCTCTTCGCCGCCACCTTCATCCTGGCCAACGGCTTCGCCATCATCGTCGGGCGCCTGCTCGACACGCGGCGCATCCTGGCGATCGGACTGGCGCTGATCCTCGGCCTGAGCCACGACGTCTACACCGAGTTCTACACCACACTGCCGCCCTGGCTGCGCAGCCTGAGCGGCTCCTCGCTGGTGGTGGCCATGGTGGTGGCGCTGGGGCTGAACGCGCTCTTCCGGATCGGGATCAAGAAGCACGTCCGGCTGGAGGCCCCGCTCGATCCGTCGTTGCACCGCCGCGTCGTCGCGCTCTGCCGCGAGCGGGGCCCGGTCTGGGGCGCACGCCGCGACGTGATGGACCGGGTCACCAATGCGCTGACCGAGGCCGTGGAGATGGCCCATGGCCGCGGCCGCTCCGACGCCCCCTTCGCGCTCCATCTGGACTACGACGAGTTCCGCATCCGCGCCGTGGTGAGCTTCGCGGCCACGTCGGAAGCCGAGTGTGCTCCCGAGCCCGCGCCAGACGAGGAGCACGACGAGATGGAGGCGGCGGCGCTGCGCGGGCTGGCCGAGCTGGAGCTGCGGTTGATGCGCCACTTCGCCGACCGCGTCTCGATGACCGAACGGCGCGGCCGCGTCACCCTGCGCCTGCAGTTCGAGACCTGACGCCCGACTCGGCGCCTCAGACCCAGCCGCCGTCGACGACGTAGCTCTGGTTGGTGCAGGCGCCGGCCTCGTCGGACGCGAAGAACAGCACGACGCGGGCGACGTCGTCGGGCACCAGCTTGCGCTTCAGGCACTGGCGCCGCAGCAGTTCGGCCTCGCTCTCCGGCGTCAGCCAGAGATCCACCTGGCGCTGCGTCATGATCCAGCCCGGCACCACCGCGTTGACGCGGATGCCGTCCGGGCCGAGGTCGCGCGCGAGGCCGCGGGTCAGGCCCTGCACGGCGGATTTCGCCGTGGTGTAGCAGGGCATGCCGCCCTGGCCGACCATCCAGCTGACCGAGCCGAGGTTGACGATCACGCCGCCACCCGCGGCCCGCATGTCCGGCACCACGGCCTGGACACAGAAGAACTGGTGCTTGAGGTTCACCGCCAGCCGCTCGTCCCAGTACTCCGAGGTCACGCTCTCCAGGGCGTGGCGATCGTCGCGCGCGGCGTTGTTCACCAGCACGGTCACGGGCCCCAGCGCCTCGCGCACCGCCCCGACCGCCCGGCGCAGATCCTCCACGTCGCGCAGGTCGCAAGGCTCGAAATGCACCGGCAGCGAGGCCGGGAGATCGGCCAGCAGCCGTTCTGCGGCAACGCGGTCGATATCGAGGAAGCCGACCCGGGCTCCCTGCTCCAGGAAGCGACGCACGACCGCCTCGCCGATGCCCGAGGCGCCGCCCGTCACCAGCACCGTCCGCTCCCTCAGGCTCGGATAGCTAGCCATTTGCATCTGCGTCTCCGCCATCGTCCTCTCCTCCCCTCAGCCCGCCGTCGCCAGACGCCGCTCCGGCATTGCCGCCTCGCCGATCGCCTGGTCGGCCAGGGTCAGCGTCCGCGCCGCCATGCCCTCCACGATCATCCCCGCGCCGCCGGGACGCAGCAGCACCTCGGTGCGCGCCAGCAGCCAGGGCAGCGCCGCCTCGGCGAGCCGCTCCTCGTAGGCCGGGCGCATCAGCTCGAATACCTGGAGGCCGGCGCCGGCCAGGATCACGTGCCGCGGGCTCAGGATCGAGACCGTCGCCGCCACGGCGTCTGCCAGGGCGCGGCCGGCCTGGTGGAACAGCCGACGCAGCCGTGGATCGCCCTCCCGCGCGCGCCGGTAGAGCAGCGCCATCTGCGCCTCCGAAGGCTGCTGCGAGTCCGAGGGCGGCAGCTCCAGGAAGGTCCGGGCGTCGCGATAGAGCGCGTAGTCGGCCAGATAGGCCTCGATGCAGCCGCGCTGGCCGCAGCGGCACTGCGGCCCGTCCGGCGCATGCTTGACGTGGCCGATCTCGCTGCCGACGCCGCCGTCGCCCAGCGCCGGCACGCCGTCGACCAGCACACCCATGCCGATGCCGTGGCCGACCATGACGGTGGCGGAAAGGCCCCGCGCCAGCGCCGGCTCCCCGGCGGTCACCGCCAGCGCCAGGGCGACGGCGTCGTTGGCCATCACCACCGGCACGCCGAAGGCCCGCCGCAGCGGCTCCGCGATCGCCACCTCGGTAACCGAGAGCGCCGGGCTCCAGAGCTGGCGGCCACGCTCGGCGTCGACCATGCCCTGGCAGGCCAGTCCGATGCCGAGCAGCGGCGCGCCCGGCGCGGCCTCCACCAGGATACGGACCTGCTCGACCAGCAGCCCCTCCAGAGCGGCGCCGTCCAGTTCCCGGGTGGCAACCGCCAGACGGCGCTGCGCCAGGGGCCGGCCGCGGAAGTCGGCGAGCAGCACCTCGATCAGGTTCATGCGCAGCGACACCGCGGCGACGCGGCCGAAGCCGGGCGCGAGGTCGAGCTCCACCGCCGGCCGGCCGCGGCCCTGCTGCGCCGCGTCGCTCTCGCCTTCGACCACGACCCCCTCGGCGATCAGCGCCGCGGTGATGGCGGAGACAGCGGCGAAGCTCAGGCCCGTCGCGCGGACCAGGGAGACCCGCGCCATGGCGCCCTCGCGCCGCAGCGCCGCCAGCACGCGGCCGCGGCTGCCCTGGCGCAGGGCTGGGGGAACCCGGGTCACGGCCGCGGGCCTGTGGGCTGCTCGTCCATGGCTTCCTATTAATTCGGATGAAAAATTTAATCAATGGCAAGTGCGGGGAGGGAGATCCACGCCGGATTGCAGTCTAAGCGCGCATTCTGCCCCTTGCAGCCCCCTGCCCCCTGCCGTTCGGCACCCTTTCGCCCGACGTCGTCATCCTGAGCGATAGCGGAGGATCTCGGGGACGAGAGCCTCCAACAGCACAAAATTCTTGGCCCTCTCTCAGAATGGTGGATGGAAGAGAGTTCCCGCGAGGCGACGCGGCGACGACGTCGGCGGCACAGCCTGAACGCGAAGCCATCCCGACTCGACGGAGCCGCCCGGCTCGCCTTTCCCGTTGACTCCCCGCGATGCCCCCTCTTATCTTCTTCATTGCGTGAAGTTATTCACCATCCATGACAGAACGAGCGACAGAGCAAGAGCCGAACGGCCGGCGTCGCCCAAGAGGGAGGTTCGCATGCGGCAGTATCCGACCAGGGTCGCGCTGGCGACCGCTTTGCTTTTCGCCACCGGCAGCGCCGCCTCGGCGCAGAGCGGTGCGCTCGACCGGGCGGTAGGCGGCTACAGCTTCGAGGAGGCGGCGCAGGAGGCGCCGGAGACCCGGGACTTCAACTCGGCCGATGGGCGGCTGACCTTCGCCATCGTCACCCACACCGCCGGCAACGGCTTCTTCGATCCGACCTACGTCGGCGCCCGGGTGGCCGCCGACGCCTTCGGCATCAACCTGCTGATGCTGGGCTCCGAGGCCGCGGTGGACGACATTCCCCGGCAGATCGAGATCCTGAACCAGCTGATCCAGGATCCGACCATCGACGGCGTGATCATGACCACGCCGCAGTCCGGCGCCTACGACGACATGGTGCGGACGCTGCGCGAGCGCGGCATCCCCATCGCCACCACCAACTCCTACGACCCCAACCTGGCCTTCCGCAGCGCCATCAGCCATACCGGCCAGGACGCCTCGGCAGCGGCCATCGGCGGCGAGGCGCTGGCGCAGTGCGTGCTGGACTCCGGCGCGGCGGGCGGCAGCATCATCTTCCCCAGCACCACCACGCTGGGCAACGTCGAGGTCAACCAACGCGTCACGGCCGCCTTCGAGGCGGTGGTGACCACCCTGAACGCCGCCGGGCGGCTGCAGGACTTCCAGGTCGACGCCGGACCGGCGAGCATCGGCGTGGACGTGGATCCCAACAACGTCACCAACTCCATCGTCACGCTGATCGAATCCCGCGGCGACGTGGTCGGCGCCTTCGCCGCCAACGCCTTCGTCACCACCTCGCTCGGCACCGCGGTGGGCCAGCTCGACAAGGGCGACGAGATCTGCGCCTTCGGCTTCGACCTCGGCCCGGCGCAGCGGGACATGATCGAGGCCGGGCACCTCGACGGCGCCCTGGGGCAGCAGCCCTTCCTGCAGGGCTTCTGGCCGGTGCTGCAGCTCTATCTCGAGATCGACCGCGGCATCGCCGCCGCCAACCTCGACACCCGGGCCCAGCTGGTGACGAGCGAGACCGTCGACCTGGTCGGCCAGCGCTACGAGAACTGAGGCGACCGGACGCGGAGGGAATCCCGTGTCGCTCCAGGCCACAGCGGCGGCGCGGGTGCAGGGCATCCGGCGGGGCGGGGCCTCGCCCCGCCCCTTCGCCGATCTGGTCGGCGGCTGGGAGGTCGCGCTGCTGGCGGTGATGGTGGCGCTCTATGCCGCCGGCGCGCTGATCAACCCGGCCTTCTTCGGCACCACCGACGCGGCGCTCTCGGTGCTCCGCGACGCCGCGCGCTTCGGGGTGATGGCGGTGGGCATGACCTTCGTCATCGCCAACCGCGACATCGACCTCTCGGTGGGCTCCACCATGGGGTTGGTGGCGGTGGTCTTCTCCCTGGCCTATGCCCCCACCGCCGGCGACCTGCCGACCTGGGCCGCGGCGCTGCTGGCGACCGCGGTCGGGCTCTCGATCGGGCTGATCAACGGCCTGCTGGTGGCGCGGCTGCAGGTGCCGGCCTTCATCGCCACGCTCGCCATGCTCTTCATCGGCCGCGGCCTGGTGCTGGGGCTGACCGGCGGCCGCTCCATCGGCTATGCCGGCAAGGCCGCCGAGGATCCCTTCTTCTGGCTCGGCGCCACCGGCCTCTGGGGCCTCAACAACCAGGTCTTCCTCTTCCTGGTGGTCGCGCTGCTCGGCGCCCTGCTGCTGGGCCGCACCTCCTGGGGCTGGCAGAGCTACGCCACCGGCGGCAACCTCCAGGCCGCCGCCTACGCCGGCATCGACACGCGGCGCACGCGGATGCGCGGCTTCCTGCTGGCCTCGCTCTGCGCCACGCTGGCCGGTCTCATGAACGTCGCCCAGGACAAGTCGGTCACCAGCCAGTACGGCCAGGGCGCGGAGCTGGTCGTCATCGCCGCGGTGATCGTCGGCGGCGCCTCCATCGCCGGCGGCCGCGGCCGGGTGATCGGCTCCTGCCTCGGCGCCCTGCTGGTGGTGCTGATCGACAAGGTCCTGCGCGAGGGCGTGCCGACGGTGCGCAGCGTCACGGTGGGCGGTGTCGAGATGCAGGTCCAGGCCATGGCGCAGCTGCCGCCGGGCGCGGTGCCGGCCTTCCTCGGCCTCTTCCTCCTCGTCGCCGTGCTGATCGAGCCCTGGCTGGTCCGCTCCGGCCTGCTCGCCCGCTTCTGGGCGCGGCTGCGCGGCCGGCCGGCGCCCCCGGCCGGTGCCGATGGCGTCGCCCTGGTCGGCGCACAGACCCTGGGCACGAGCGCCGGCGCGCGGGAGTCGTCGCCGAGCCGGCTGCAGCGCCTGCTCGGCCGGCGCGAGCTGGCGGCGATCCTGCTGGCCCTGGCGCTCTGGGGCATCGGCGCGCTGCTGCGACCGGACTTCTGGTTCTCGCTCAACAACAGCTTCAACCTGCTGCTGGCCTTCACCGAGATCGCCCTGCTGGCGATCGGCATGAGCTTCGTCATCGCCAATGGCGACATCGACCTCTCGGTCGGCGCCGTGCTGGCGCTCTCGGCCGCCACCGCCGCCTTCCTGATGAAGGAGATGAACGCCCCGCCGCTGCTGGCCGCCGCGCTGGCCTTCTCCGCCGGCACCCTGGCCGGGGTGATGAACGGCCTGCTGGCGACCAAGGCGCGGCTGCCGGCCTTCGTGGCGACGCTGGGCATGTTCTACATCGCCCGCGGGCTCGGCGCCTGGCTCACCGCCGGGCACCAGCTCTCGGGCTTTCCCGAGAGCTTCAACCTGCTCGGCCGCAAGCTGATCGAGGCGCTGACCTACTTCGGCCTGGCGCCGGCGGCCGGCAGCGGCTTTCACCGCCTGGCCTCGGCGGTCAGCGTGCAGACGCTGATCATGCTGGCGATCGCGGTGGCGGCCGGCATCGTCCTGGCCCGCACCCGCTTCGGCTATGCCGTGATCGCTACCGGCGGCAACCGCCGCGCCGCCGAGTACGCCGGCATCGACACCGATCGCGTGCGCTTCCTCTCCCTGGTCTTCTCGGCCATGTGCGCGGCGCTGGCGGGGCTGATCTACATCGCCTTCCTGCGCAGTTTCAATCCGGCCGCCGGGCAGCTGCGCGAGCTCGACGCCATCGCCGCCGTGATCATCGGCGGCGGCTCGATCTTCGGCGGCTACGGCTCGGTGCTGGGCGCCCTGGCCGGCGCCGCCGCCATCACGCTCATCCGCGCCCTGCTGTCGCTGCAGATCTTCCTGCCCGACGGGCGTTCGCTGGTCATGCCGCAGCACTGGGTCAACGTCTTCATCGGCGCGATCCTGATCGCCGCGGTGCTGACCGACATCTGGCTGCGGCAGGAGAACGCCCTCGGACGGCTGCGGCAGCGCCTGGCAGGCCTGCTGCGGAGAAGGAGTCCCGCCGATGTCTGAGACCAACGCCCCCCCCATTCCCCTGATCGAGATGAAGGGGATCGACAAGCACTTCGGGGCCGTCACCGCCCTGCAGGACGTGAGCCTGCGGCTGCTGCCGGGCGAGGTTCTCGGGCTGGTCGGCGACAACTCGGCCGGCAAGTCGACCCTGATGAAGATCCTGACCGGCGCCTACAGCCGCGACGCCGGCGCGGTGCTGGTGGAGGGCCGCCCGACACACTTCCGCAGCCCGCAGGACAGCCGCGACGCCGGGATCGAGATGATCTACCAGGACTTCGCGCTCTGCGGAAACATGGACGTGGGGCAGAACATCTTCCTCGGCCGCTGGCCGACCCGCGGCGGGCTGATCGACCGCCGGCGCATGTACCGCGAGGCCGAGGCCGTACTGCGCCGCCTCAAGGTCGAGGTCAACTCGGTCTACCAGAAGGTCGAAAGCCTGTCGGGCGGGCGGCAGCAGTCGGTCGCCATCGCCCGCGCCATCAGCTTCGACCCCAAGGTCGTCATCCTCGACGAGCCCACCGCCAACCTCTCCGCCGGCGCCACCGCGCGCCTGCTGGAGACCATGCTGGAGCTGAAGCGCCTGGGCGTGGCACAGATCATCATCTCCCACCGCCTGACCGACATCTTCGAGGTCGGCGACCGCATCATGGTGCTCAAACGCGGCCGCAACGTCGGCGAGCGCCGCATCGCCGAGACCAGCGAGAAGGAGGTGCTGGAGATCATCGTCGAGGGCGCGCCGGAAGAAGCGGCCGCCTGAGGGCTCGCACTCGGACCACCGGCGGCCCATCCCGATCTCGCGGGCGCGCACCATTCGCCCGCCGAATAACCCGCCATACGATCTATCCATTTCAAGTGAATTCTCACCCTCCCCAAGTTCCGATCTTCGAAAGGGAAGCCCTGGATCATCGGCCTCTGTAACGAGAGTCGATTTTCCAGAATACCCAGGTGTTTCTGAAGCATCATGGAGAGGGGAACTCGAGAATATGAGAAAACTATTACTCGCTGCCGCCGCTACGGCGGTGGGTGTCGTCTCGCTGTCCGGCGGTGCGGCCCAGGCGCAGGAGGCGGAGGGCTTCCAGCTGCGGATCGGCGGCTTCTACAACGCCCTGGCGATCGTGCGTGATCAGGACCGCACTGCGGGCGGCGACAGGATTCGCCGCTACGACTTCAACCAGCGCGGCCGCTGGCGCATCCAGGGCTCGCAGTCGCTCGACAACGGCATGACCGTGGGCTTCGACACCCAGTACGAGATGCAGGACGGGATGAATAACAACCGCTCCTACGTCTATGCCCGCGGCGGCTTCGGCAACGTCCAGTTCGGCACGATGTACTCGGCGCCCTACCTGCTGCACGTCTCGCCGCCGACGGCAGGCTGGGGCCTGGACGACACCGGGCACTCGCACGGCTTCACCAGCATCAACGGGCTCGGCTTCCCGGCGGCCATGCCCTTCTACATCAACCGCAGCATGAACATCACCTACGTCACCCCGCGCTTCGCCGGGCTGCAGGCGGGCGTGACCTTCGCGCCGGACCAGCGCAACAGTCCGAACATGAACAACCGCGTCGCCACGAACCTGTCGGAGCAGAACCGTACGGGCGGCCGCAACCGTTTCCGCGACGTGCAGAACCTCGTGGGCGCCGGCCTGAACTACCAGCAGGCCTTCGAGGAACTCAGCCTGCGGCTCTCCGCCGGACTGGAAACCGGTGAATGGAACCAGGGTGCCAAGAACCGGATCGGCACGGCAGGCCTGAACGACAAGCGGCTCTGGACCTGGTCGCTGGCCGGTACGGTCGGCTATGCCGGTCTCGAGTTCGGCGCCGCCTACAACTTCGACAACACCGGCCTGGACGGCTCGCGCCTGCACCAGACCGTGGCCGGCGTCACCTACACGCTCGACGGCTTCACCTTCGGACCCAGTTTCGGCTGGGTGCGCGAGCGCGGCGGCAACTCCGACCGGCGCCAGCTCTACATCTACGAGTTCGGCACCCGCTACGCCCTCGCCCCGGGCGTGAACCTGGTGGGCTCGGTCGAGCACGCCCGCTACATGGCCGGCACCCTGGGCTCCAGCGCCAAGGGCAACGGCACCGCCGGGCTTTTCGGCGTGCAGATGAGTTTCTGAGCCTTCGGAAGGCGGCCCCCGGTCCCCTGGGCCGCCTTCCCCCCTTCCTTCCCGTCGCTTTCTTCTCGGCCCCCGACCGCTTCAGGCGACCCCGCGTCAGGCGACCGGGCGGCCCATCATCTGCGCGACGTCGCGCCGCGGCGGCACCCGGTGCACCCGCGCGTAGTCGCGGCTGAACTGGGAGGGGCTGTCGTAGCCGGCGTGGAAGCCGGCTTCGGCCGCGGTCATGCCCTCCATCACCATCAGTCGCCGGGCCTCCTGCAGCCGGATGCGGTTGCGGTATTGCAGGGGAGTCATGGCGGTGATCGCGCGGAAGTGCTCGTAGAAGGAGGAGGGGCTCATGCCGGCGAGGCCGGCGAGGTCTTCCACCGGGAAGGCCCGACGGTAGTTCTGCCGGATGAAGTCGATCGCCTTCCTGATCTGGTTCAGGCGGCTCTCCCCCTGGGCGATCTGGCGCAGGATGCCGCCCTGCGGGCCGCTCAGCAGCCGATGCAGCAGCTCCCGCTCGACCAGGGGCGCCAACACGGCCGCGTCGCCCGGCTCGTCGAGCAGCCGCAGCATCCGCACCGCCGCGTCGATCAGCTGCGGCGTCGCCCGGCTGAGGCCGAGGCCGGCGACCTCGCCCCGCGGCGCCTCGCCGGCCGAGAGCAGTTCGGCCAGGACGCCACGGTTCAGTTCCAGCCGGATGCCGAGATAGGGCGCCTCGGGGCTGGCCTCGACGACCGCGCCGATGACCGGCAGGTCGACGCCGACCACCAGATATTCCGATGCCTCGTAGAGGTGCGTCTGCTCGCCGAGGATCGCGCGCTTGCGCCCTTGGGCCAGGAGGCAGCAGGAGGGCTCGTGGAGCGTGTGCAGCGGCTCGGTCACACTGGAGAATCGTAGCAAGTCGACCCGCGGCAGGGCGGTGGCGTGCTCGCCGTCCTCCGGCGCGTGCCGACCGATCAGGCCAGCCAGATCGGCTATTCCGTACATGCGACCATGATCGCCATCCGCCGCCGCCTGCCAAGCCTCTTCGCGCTCATTCGGAGGATCGTGCAAGAAAGCCGGAGGCGCGTTCTACCGCCCGACCGGCCGCAGGTGCGATCCAAGGGGCAGGACGCCGGGCTCGCCGGTGTTCGCATTACGGACCCGGAGGACTCAGGACAATGGGCATCGAGAACAAGGTCGTACTGGTCACCGGCGCGAGCAGCGGCATCGGCGCCGCCACCGCGCGGGCACTGGCCGCCGCAGGCGCGAAGCTGATGATCGGAGCCCGCCGCAGCGACCGGCTGGAAACCCTGGCGGCGGAAATCCGCGCCGCCGGCGGCACCGTTTCCTGGCGCGGCCTGGACGTGACCAGACGCGCCGACAGCGAGGCCTTCGTCGAGGCCGCCCTGGCCGCGTTCGGCCGGATCGACGTGATGGTCAACAACGCCGGCGTGATGCCGCTCTCGCCGCTGGCCTCGCTGAAGGTCGAGGAGTGGGACCGGATGATCGACGTCAACATCAAGGGCGTGCTCTACGGCATCGCCGCCGTCCTGCCGATCATGAACCGCCAGGGAGGCGGCCAGATCGTCAACGTCTCCTCCATCGGCGGGCTCTCCGTCGTGCCGACGGCCGCGGTCTACTGCGCCAGCAAGTACGCCGTGCGCGCGATCTCCGACGGCTTGCGCCAGGAGAACGACCGGATCCGCGTCACCTGCGTCTATCCGGGCGTGGTGGAGTCCGAACTGGCCGACTCCATCACCGATCCGAGCGCGGCCGAGGCCATGGCCGCCTACCGCCGCATCGCCCTGAAGCCCGAGGCCATCGCCGCCGCCATCGCCCATGCCGTCGCCCAGCCGGCAGAGGTCGACACCAGCGAGATCGTCGTGCGCCCGACGGCGAGCAACTGACGCCAAGGGCGCGCCGATGACGTCCTCCCTCTTCCGCCGCGCTTCGGTGCTTCTCCTTCTCACCGCCCTCCTGTCGGGCCAAGCGGGATTCGCTCAGATGAACAGCAATCGGAACACGCACAGCCACCCCCCACACGACCATCCCGACGTCGGGCATCCCTACGTCGGGATGTGGATCACAGCCGACGGCCACATCCGCCACGAGCTCCTGCCGAACGGCCGCTACATCGAGGCACGCGGCACGCGGGAAAAGGCCTACCAGGGGCGCTACGAGGTGACCGGCGATCACATCGAGTACTGGGACGACACCGGCTTCACCGCCGACGGGGACTTCATCGACGGCGTGCTGCACCACGCCGGGATGATCCTCTACCGCGACGGCCGCCGGCCGGAGTAGCGGCCAGCAAGGGAAGCAGCCCGGCCCATGAACCTGCGGACCCTGGATCTCAATCTCCTCGTCGTCCTCGATGCCCTGATCGAGGAACGGCACGTCAGCCGCGCGGCGAAGCGGCTCGGGCTCTCGCAGCCGGCGACATCGAACGCGCTCGATCGGCTGCGCCATCGCCTGGGCGATCCCTTGCTGGAGCGGCACGGCCGGGAGATGCGGCTCACGCCGCGCTCGGAGATGCTGCGCGAGCCGCTGCGGCGGGCGCTGCGGGATATCGGCGCGCTGGTCGGGGAAGCCTCCCCGCCCGCGCTCGCCGACCTCCGCCAGACGGTCCGCCTGGTGCTGGCGGACGCGATCGCCGCGGCGGTCCTGCCGCCGCTCTACAAGGCACTGCTGGCGACGGCGCCGGGCATCGATCTCGCGGTGCTGCCCTGGATCGAGGCCGCGAGCGTGTCGGCCCGGCTGGAGCGCGACGAACTCGACCTCGCCGCCATGCCTGCGGCCGACTCCGCAGTGCGGCTACGGCGCGAACGGCTGCTGCAGTTCGACCATCTGGTCGCCATGCGCCGCGACCACCCCGCCGCCGCCGGGTTCGGGCTCGAGGCCTGGCTCGCCTACCCGCACCTGCAGGTCTCCGGCGACGGTGCGCCGCAGGGCCTGCTCGATCCCGTGCTCGCCGCCGCGGGCTCGAGGCGCCGGGTCGCCTTGGTGGTCCCCGGCTTCCTGATGGTGCCGCAGCTCCTCGTCGAGACGGACCTCCTGGCCCTCCTTCCGGCCGCCTGCTTCGCGCGACCGGGGGCGCATCCGGAGCTCGCGACCTTCGCCCCGCCCCTGCCCCTGCCCGGAACGGAGATCCACCTCGCCTGGCATCCGCGCCGCGACGGCGACCCGGCCGTGGCCTTGGTGCGGCGCCTGCTGACAGCCACCTTGCTGGAGGCCGGCACGGCCTGCCGCCTTCCGGAAACGCCCCCTCCTCGTGACGGGGGAGCCTGTGGAGGGGGAGCTTCCGACGGCGATCGGCGATACGCGGCCTGAGCAGGAATGCGATTCCGCGGCCCGGCGGAAGGGAAACTTCCTTGCGTCGAAGGCCGCGCCCTGCATTACTTAATATCGCTCAACGACTTATCGGCTCGCCCCTCGACAAATAGGTCAGCTTGAGTTACCTTTTTTCTCGCGTCATAGACGCCATCTCGGACGAAGAAGAGCCGAGCAAGAGAATGCGCAGGGCGAGCCTGCGCGGCAGCAACGGCCGAAGAGCCGCGGCCGAACCCGGGGAGATGAGGCAGACATGCCCGACGCAGCCGTTTCGCTCGACGACAAGTACACGCTGAACAGCGGCCGGATCTTCCTGACCGGCACGCAGGCGCTGGTGCGGCTGCCGATGATGCAGCGCCAGCGCGACCAGCGCGCCGGGCTGAACACCGCCTGCTTCATCTCCGGCTACCGCGGCTCGCCGCTCGGCGGCCTCGACCAGCAGCTCTGGAAGGCGCGCAAGCACCTCAAGCAGAACCACATCCACTTCCAGCCGGGCGTCAACGAGGACCTCGCCGCCACCGCCATCTGGGGCACGCAGCAGGCCAACCTCTTCGGCGACTGCCTCTACGACGGCATCTATTCGATGTGGTACGGCAAGGGGCCGGGGGTGGACCGCTGCGGCGACGTCTTCCGCCACGGCAACTTCGCCGGCGCCTCGCGCCACGGCGGCGTCCTGCTGCTGGCCGGCGACGATCACGCAGCCAAGTCCTCCACCACGGCGCACCAGTGCGAATACGCCTTCATGGACGCCATGATCCCGGTGCTGAACCCGGCCGGTGTCCAGGAGTTCCTCGACCTCGGCCTCTACGGCTGGGCGATGAGCCGCTATTCCGGCTGCTGGATCGGCTTCAAGACCGTGACCGAGACGGTCGACGCCACGGCCTCCTGCTACGTCGACCCGCACCGCATCGAGGTGGTGACGCCGAGTGACTTCGATCTGCCGCCCGACGGCCTCAACATCCGCTGGAACGGCGCCCTCGACATCCTGGAGCAGGAGGAGCGGCACCACCGCTTCAGGCTCTATGCGGCGCTGGCCTTCGCCCGGGCCAACGGCCTGGACCGCAAGGTGATCGACTCGCCCAAGCGCAAGGTCGGCATCGTCACCGCCGGCAAGTCCTACCTCGACGTGCGCCAGGCGCTCGACGACCTGGGCATCGACGAGGCACTGGCCAAGGAACTCGGCCTCTCGCTCTACAAGGTCGCCATGACCTGGCCCCTGGAACCCCAGGGCATCCGCGCCTTCTGCGAAGGCCTGGACGAGGTGCTGATCGTCGAGGAGAAGCGCGCCGTCATCGAGAACCAGGTGAAGGAGCAGCTCTACAACTGGCACACCGACCACCGCCCGCGCATCACCGGCAAGTTCGACCGCGACTACCCGGACCAGCCGGCGGACTGGCAGCTGCCCTCCTACTCCGAGCTGAACCCGGCACAGATCGCGCAGGCCATCGGCCGGCTGCTGCGCCGCCACGGCATCACCACGGAGCGGATCGAGCAGCGCCTGGCTTTCCTGGCCGACCTGGAAAAGCTGCTGCAGGCCGAGCAGGCGCCGATGAAGCGGGTGCCGCACTTCTGCTCCGGCTGCCCGCACAACACCTCCACCAAGGTGCCCGAGGGCTCGCGCGCCATGGCCGGCATCGGCTGCCACTACATGGTGCAGTGGATGGACCGCAACACCGCCACCTTCACCCAGATGGGCGGCGAGGGCGTGCCCTGGGTCGGCCAGGCGCCCTTCAGCAGCACCAAGCACGTCTTCGTCAACCTGGGCGACGGCACCTACTTCCACTCCGGCCTGCTGGCGATCCGCCAGGCCGTCGCGGCCGGCGTCAACATCACCTACAAGATCCTCTACAACGACGCCGTCGCCATGACCGGCGGCCAGCCGCACGACGGCCCGCTCGACCCGGCCATGATCACCCGCCAGGTGGCGGCCGAGGGGGTCAAGCGCATCGTCGTGGTCTCCGACGAGCCGGAGAAGTACCCGCTGGGCGTCGACTGGGCGCCGGGGGTGGCGATCGAGCACCGCGGCCAGCTGGACCGGGTGCAGCGCGAGCTGCGCGAGCAGCCCGGCGTGACCGTGCTCGTCTACGACCAGACCTGCGCCGCCGAGAAGCGCCGCCGGCGCAAGCGCGGCACCTTCCCAGACCCGAACAAGCGGGTCTTCATCAACGACCTGGTCTGCGAAGGCTGCGGCGACTGCTCGGTCAAGTCCAACTGCGTCTCGGTGGTGCCGCTGGAGACCGAGTTCGGCACCAAGCGCGCCATCGACCAGTCGAGCTGCAACAAGGACTTCTCCTGCCTGGAGGGCTTCTGCCCCTCCTTCGTCACCGTCGAGGGCGGGCGGCTGCGCAAGCCCGAGGCCCTGACCCCGGCCGCCGAGAAGGCGCCGGCCTGGGCCGTCCTGCCGGAGCCGGAGCTGCCCTCGCTGGAGCAGGAGCCCTACGGCATCCTGGTGACCGGCGTCGGCGGCACCGGCGTGGTGACCATCGGCGCGCTGCTGGGCATGGCCGCGCACATCGAGGGCAAGGGCTGCTCCATCCTCGATATGGCCGGCCTGGCGCAGAAGGGCGGCGCGGTGCTGAGCCACCTGCGCCTCGCCAATCGGCCCGAGGACCTGCACGCCGTGCGCATCTCGGCCGGCGGCGCCCGGCTGCTGCTGGGCTGCGACCTGGTGGTGGCGGCGGGGCAGGACGCCCTGTCGAAGCTGCGCAAGGGCTACAGCCGCGCCATCGTCAACAGCCACGAAACCATCACCGGCGACTTCACCCGCAACTCGCCCAGTTACCGCTTCCCCACCGCCGCGCTGGAGAAGGTGGTGGCCGACGTGACCGGGGCGCAGGCGGCGGAGTTCGTCGAGGCCACGGCGCTGGCTACCCGGCTGCTGGGCGACTCCATCGCCACCAACCTCTTCATGCTGGGCTACGCTTGGCAGAAGGGGCTGGTCCCGGTCGGCCGCGAAGCCATCGAGCAGGCGATCGAGCTCAACGGCGTCGCCGTCGATTTCAACAAGCAGGCCTTCCTCTGGGGCCGCCGCGCCGCCCACGACCTGGCGGCGGTGGAGACCCTGGCGACGCCGCCGGCCGAGCGCCCCGCCGCGGCGCCGCAGAGCCTAGAGGAGCGGATCGAGCGGCGTGCCGCCTTCCTGACCGACTACCAGGACGCCGCCTACGCCGGGCGCTACCGGGCGCTGGTGGAGACGGCACGCAGGGCCGAACGCGAGCGCGTGCCCGACCGCGAGGGCTTCGCCGAGGCGGTCGCGCGCTACGGCTTCAAGCTGATGGCCTACAAGGACGAGTACGAGGTCGCCCGGCTCTACACCGACGGCAGCTTCCGGCGGAAGCTGGAAGGGCAGTTCGAGGGCGACTATCGCCTGAAGCTGCACCTTGCGCCGCCGCTCTTCGCCGAGCGCGACCCCACCACAGGCCACCTGAAGAAGAAGCCCTACGGGCCCTGGATGCTGCGCGCCTTCGGGCTGCTGGCGAAGCTGCGCGGCCTGCGCGGCACCGCCCTCGACCCCTTCGGCCGCACCGCCGAGCGGCGCACGGAGCGGCGCCTGCGGGACGACTACCTCGCGCTGGTCGAGGAGCTGAGCGCCGGCCTGAACACCGACAACCACGGCCTGGCCGTCTCGCTCGCCTCCCTGCCCGACCTCATCCGCGGCTACGGCCACGTCAAGGAGGCCAACATCGCCCGCGCCGAGGCGCAGAAGGCCGAGCTGCTGGAAGCCTGGCGCAACCCCCAGGCCCCGGCGACGGCAGCGGAGTAGCGGGCGGGCGCACTCCTCTCGTCATCCTGAGGCCGTAGGCCGAAGGATCTCGATACGATCGGAACTCCGACCGGCCCGAGATCCTGCGCTACGCCCGGGATGACGGCAAGGAGGGATCCGAGCTCAGAACTTCCCGGCCTGGAAGTCCTCGACCGCCTGGATGATCTCCTCGCGGCTGTTCATCACGAAGGGGCCGTAGCGGGCGATGGGCTCGCGCAGCGGCCGGGCGGCGGCGAGCAGGATGCGGGCGCCCGTCTCCCCCGCCTCGGCGCGGAAGCCGTCGCCCTCGCCCAGCACGGCGAGCTCGCCGCGCTGCAGGGCCGGCTCGCCCTCGGAGAACACCGCACCGCCCTCGTAGAGATAGGCGAAGGCGGCATGGCCCTCGGGCAGCGGCACCTCGACCGAGCCGCCGGGCGGCAGCGTCAGGTCGAGCAGGTAGGGCTCGGTCGGGCGCCCCTCGGGATCGAGCGCCACCGCGCCCTCGGTCGCGCCCAGCCTGCCGGCGATCACCCGCGCCGTCCCGCCGTCCGGCAGCGCGGCCTCGGGAATCTCCGCAGCCGAGATGTCGCGATAGCCGGGCTCGCAGAGCTTCAAGCGCGCCGGCAGGTTGAGCCAGAGCTGGAAGCCGCGCATCAGGCCCTCCTGCTGCTCCGGCATCTCCGAGTGCACCAGGCCGCGGCCGGTGGTCATCCACTGCACGCCGCCGGGACCCAGCAGGCCCTCGTTGCCCTTGTTGTCGCGGTGGCGCATGCGGCCGTCGAGCATGACCGTCACGGTCTCGAAGCCGCGGTGCGGATGATCCGGGAAGCCGGCGATGTAGGCCTTGGGATCGTCCGAGCCAAACTCGTCGAGCATCAGGAAGGGATCGAGCCCCTCCAGCTGCGGCGTACCGATGACGCGCAGCAGCTTCACGCCGGCGCCGTCGCTGGCGGGCAGGCCGCGCAGCCGGCGGCGAAGGCCGCGGGGATTCTGCAGGCGCGGAGTGGTGGTGGTGTCGGACGTGGCGGCGCTCATGGCGGCTCTCCTGTCTCGGGTTTCCCCGCTATTTGGGCTCAGTCTACACCGGTGGGAAGACAGCCGCTGCGGCTTCACCGTTTCCGCCCGCGACACAATCATGGGGTTCCCGCAAACCGCTCCGGAAAGCTATGAAGGCGGAAGGAGGGGAGTCGGACGAACGGCGGGCGGCACCGGCCGTTCTATCGGCGGCGAGACTCCCGGCAAGGAGGAGGAACGCCCGATGGCCCAGCCCGCCGGCAATCCGGGAACGAACCTGCGCTACGCGGTGGACGAGAAGCCGCCGCACCTGCTGTCCGCGATGCTCGGCTTCCAGGTCTCGGCGCTGATCATCACGGGCATCGCGCTGACACCCCTGGTGGTGCTGCGCGCCGTCGGCATGGAGCAGGACTACGGCGCCTGGGTGGTCTTCGCGGCGCTGCTGATCAGCGGCCTGGCGACGATGCTCCAGGCACAGCGGATCGGACCGCTGGGCGCCGGCTATGTGCTCTTCATGGGTACCTCCGGCGCCTTCATCGCCGTCGGCATCGCCGCCGTCAGCGCCGGCGGCCTGCCGTTGCTGGGCACACTGGTCGCCGTCTCGGCGCTGCTGCAGTTCCTCTTCGCCGCCCGTCTCGGGCTGCTGCGCCGCGTCCTGACACCAACGGTGGGCGGCACGGTCATCATGCTGATCGCCGTCGCCGTCTTCCCCATCGCCTACGGCATGGTGACGACGACGCCGGCGGGCGCGGCGCCCGACTCGCCGGCCGGCGCCGTCCTGGCCAGCCTCACCTTCGTGGTGATCATCGGCCTCTCGCTCTTCTCGCGCGGCGCCCTGCGGCTCTGGGCGCCGCTGATCGGCGTCGTCGCCGGCTGCCTGCTGGCGCTGCCCCTGGGCCTGCTCGATCTGTCGCCGGTCGGCGCGTCCCCTTGGATCGGACTGCCCGCGACCGGCTGGCCGGGCCTCGACCTCTCCTTCGGCGCGGCCTTCTGGGGCCTGCTGCCGGCCTTCCTGATCGTCACGCTGGTCGGCGCGGTGGAGACCTATGGCGACGGCATCGCCATCCAGCGCATCTCCCAGCGCCGACAGCGCGCGCTCGACTTCAAGGTGGTGCAGGGGGCGGTCTACGCCGACGGCGTCGGCAACCTCTTCTCCGGCCTGGCCGGCACCCTGCCGAACACCACCTATTCCACCAGCATCTCGGTGGTGGACCTGACCGGGGTCGCCGCCCGCCGTGTCGGCCTCTACGGCGGCGCCGTGCTGGTCCTGCTGGCCTTCTCGCCGAAGGTCTCGGCTCTGCTGCAGGCGGTGCCGAGTCCCGTGGTCGGGGCCTTCATCTTCCTGGTCCTGACCCTCCTCTTCGGCCACGGCCTGCGGCTGGTGACCGAGGGCGGCCTGTCCTACGAGAACGGCTTCGTGGTCTGCGTCGCCTTCTGGCTCGGCATGGGCTTCCACAACGACTGGATCTTCCCCGAGCACCTGCCGGAGTGGTCGCGCATCATCCTCGGCAACGGCATGACCGCCGGCGCCGTCGCCGCCGTGGTCATGACGGTCGCACTCAGCCTGCGCGGCGGCCCCCGCCGGCGCAGGCGGCTCGCCGGCACGCCGGCGGCGGTGCGCGACCTGCACGACTGGCTGCGCGAGGCCACGGCGACGCTGGGCTGGGACGGGCCCGCACTGATGCGCCTGCAGCTCGCCGCCGAGGAGGCGATGCTCTACCTGCTCGACCGCGCCGCCGAGACCCGAGACGGCGCGACCCGCGAGCTCTCGGTGGCACTGGAGGAGTCCGAGGGCACGGTCACGCTGGAATTCTTCATCGGCGCCCGGACCGAGGAGAACCTGCTGGAGCAGCTCTCCGCCCTGCAGCCGCAGCCGACGCCCGACCAGGGCGAGGACGCCGGGCTGCGCATCCTGCGCGGGCTGGTGCGGAAGCTCGAGCACCAGCAGTACAACGAGGGCGAATACCTCTCGCTCACCCTCGACAGCACCCCGCTGGGGTAGTGCGCCCCGTCATCCTTCGGCCTTCAGCCTCGGGATGACGGGGCAGCGGCTACCTCGGCTCCGACCGCAGCCCCTTGATCAGCGCCCAGCAGGCCAGCAGCAGCACCAGCGCGAAGGGCAGCCCGGTCGAGACCGCGGCCGCCTGCAACGCCAGCAGGCCGCCGCCGAGCAGCAGGGCGATCGCCACCAGGCCCTCGAAGATGCACCAGAAGATGCGCTGCGACTTCGGGGCGTCCATCTTGCCGCCGGCAGTGATGGTGTCGATCACCAGCGAGCCGGAGTCCGAGGAGGTGACGAAGAAGACGATCACCAGGACGATGCCGACGAAGGAGGTGATCGCCGTCAGCGGCAGGGCGTTCAGCATCATGAAGAGCTGCAGCTCGAGCGCCGAATCGGCCACCGCCGTGTAGCCGTCGTCCACCAGCTGGCTGATGGCGGTGCCGCCGAAGGCCGTCATCCAGAGCACCGAGACCAGCGAGGGGATCAGCAGCACGCAGATGATGAACTCCCGCACCGTGCGGCCGCGGCTGACCCGCGCGATGAACATGCCGACGAAGGGCGACCAGGAGATCCACCAGGCCCAGTAGAAGGAGGTCCAGCCCTGGCGGAAGTTGTCGTCCTCGCGGCCGAAGGGGTTCGACAGCGCCGGCAGGTTCTCGACATAGGCGGCGAGGTTGCCGACGAAACCGGTCAGGATCGCCGCCGTCGGGCCGACGATGATGACGAAGAGCAGCAGCAGCAGCGCCAGCGACATGTTGATCTCGGACAGGCGCTTCACGCCGCGGTCGAGACCGGCCACCACCGAGACCAGGGCGATCGCCGTGATGCCGATGATCAGCAGCACCTTCGAGGCGTCGCCCTCGGGTATGCCGAAGAGGAACTCGAGGCCCGCGTTGGCCTGCTCGGCGCCGATGCCCAGCGAGGTGGCGAGGCCGAAGAGCGTGGCGAAGACCGCCAGGATGTCGATGACGTGGCCTGTCCAGCCCCAGACGCGCTCGCCGAAGATCGGATAGAACATCGAGCGGACGCTGAGCGGCAGGCCCTTGTTGTAGGCGAAGAGCGCCAGCGAGAGCGCCACCACCGCGTAGATCGCCCAGGGATGCAGACCCCAGTGGAAGATCGTCGCCGCCATGCCCAGGCGCCGCGCCTCCATCTCGTTGCCGGCGGCACCGGCGAGCGGCGCCCAGCTCTCGGGCGACCCGGCGCCCTCGGCGACCGAGGAGGAGTAGTGCGAGATCGGCTCGGACACGCCGAAGAACATCAGGCCGATGCCCATGCCGGCGGCGAAGAGCATCGCGAACCAGCCGGCGTAGGAGTAGTCCGGCGTCGCGTCGCGGCCGCCCAGCCGCACCTTGCCCAGCGGCGAGACGACGATGCCGATGCAGACCAGCACGAAAATGTTGGCCGCCAGCAGGAAGAACCAGTCGAAGGTGGAGGTGAGGGCCGGCCGCAGCCAGCCGAAGAAGGAAGCCGCCTGGTCGGGCAGCGCCAGCGCCAGGAAGACGAAGGCGACGATGGTGAGGCCGGAGATGGCGAAGACCGGGTTGTGGACGTCCAGCCCGAAGGGGCCGAACTGCCTCTGGACGTTGTCCTGGCCGATCTCGTAGTCGGTCTCGATCAGGTCGGCCGGACCTTCCGGGGCTGGATTCCCCTGCTCGGACATGGCTTCCCCTCCCTGTTCCCTGTGGACTGTGCGTCGATCTCCGCTGGAGACGCGGACGGTTTTCCGCGTGTCATGGTCAGCCTAAACTCCACGCAATGCGGGTGTTTGGCTCGGTCGCGCCTCCTGCTTGCGCAGGGGCGACAGCAATCGGGGCTTCGCGCGGAGGCTAGCGCAGACGGCCGAGGACTTCCACCCCGGCGGGTTCAGTCGCCCGCAGCGCCCGGCACGACATAGGTCTCGGGCCGCGTTTCCCGGAAGGCCGGCAGTGCCTCGCAGCGCGCGGCAAGGGCGTCGAGCGCCGGGTAGCGGCCTGCGGGCAGGAGGTCCGGATCCGAGAGGGCGAGGTAGCGCAGCAGGCAGGCGGCGGTGATCTCGGCCTGGTCCGGCCGCCCCTCCTTCGGCCAGCTCTCCGACTCCAGGGCCTCGAGCGCACCGGCGGCCTGGCTTCGGCAGCGTTCGATCCACGCGGGCCAGCGGAAGGCGGGCGGGCGGATCAGCCGCTCGTAGGCGGCGGCACCCGCCTTGTCGATGGCGCCGGTGGCGAGCGCGATGCGCTGCAGGGCGCGGCATCGCTCCGGCCCGCCGGGCGGCAGCAGCGCCCGCGCCGGCCCGACGCTCTGGTCGAGCCAGTCGAGGATCGCGCCGGAGTCGACCAGAACCGTGCCCCCATCCAACACCAGGGCGGGAACCCGGCCGAGCGGATTGGTGCGGCGCAGGTCGTCGAAATCGCCGAAGACGGAGCGGGTGTCGTGCTCGTAGGCGAAACCCAGCAGCCGCAGCGACACGGCGACGCGGCGCACGTAGGGCGAGTCGTACTGGCCGACGAGGATCATTCGCCCCTTCCCGCCCGGGCTCCGGGGTTACTGCATGCCGAGCGCCTGCAGGTAGACGTCGAGCAGGGTCTCCTGCTCCTCGCGGTCGGCCTGGTCCATCTTCCGCAGGCGGACCACCTGGCGCATGATCTTGGTGTCGAAGCCGCTGCCCTTGGCCTCGGCGTAGACTTCCTTGATGTCGTTGGCGATCCCGGCCTTCTCCTCCTCCAGGCGCTCGATGCGCTCGATGAAGGACTTCAGGCGCTCGCCCGCGACTCCCCCGACGTCGGACATAGGGTGCTACTCCCGGCTGGCTGCTGCGGCAGAAAAGAAGGCCGGCACACTAGCGAGCAAGCGGCCGGCGGGCAACGCGGGCTTTCCTCCCGATCCCTCCCCAGGCGTCATCCTGAGCGTGAGCGAAGGATCTCGGGCCAATTGGAGCTCGATTCCCGCGAGATCCTTCGCTCACGCTCAGGATGACGGTGAAAGGTGGGGTCGCGCCCCTAGTGGCCCGGGTGGGACTTGGCGAGGGCGGCCTTCTGCTCGGGGCTGGCCTCGGTCTGGTACTTGTCGCGCCACTCGGCGTAGGGCATGCCGTAGACGATCTCGCGCGCGGCCTCCTTGTCGATCCCCAGATCCTTCTCGGCGGCCGCCTCCTGGTACCAGCGCGACAGGCAATTGCGGCAGAAGCCGGCCAGGTTCATCAGGTCGATGTTCTGCACGTCGGTCCGCTCGCGCAGGTGCTCCACCAGCCGGCGGAAGGCGGCGGCCTCCAGTTCGGTGCGGGTGGCGGTGTCCAGCTTCTCGGTCATGGCCTGCTCCCTCGCTCTTCGTTCTGCTGGGCAATATCGGCATCGCGCGCCGTGCCGGCAACGGTTTCGGCCATCAGGAAATCCACGACCCGGTCCAGCGCCTCGCGGCGATCGGCACCCTCGGCCAGCGCCGCCTCGAAGACGGCGACCTGGCGGTGCGCGCTGGTGCCGCGCTCCAGGATCGTCCGCGCCGCCTCCAGCTCGGCGACGCAGTCCAGCGCCTCGGCATCCTCGCGCACCAGGGCGATCATCTCCTCCAGCAGCCCGGCGTAGGGCATGATCTCGCCCTTGCCGAAGTCCACCAGCCCCTGGTCCAGGCCGTAGCGCTGGGCACGCCAGCGGTTCTCCTGGATCAGCATGCGCGAGTAGCGGCGCCAGCGCTGGTTGCTCCGCTTCAGCCGCCAGAGCATGCGCAGCAGGCAGACATAGAGGGCGGCGACGGCGATGCCGTCCTCCAGCCGCGTGCAGACGTCGGTGATGCGCAGCTCCAGGGTGGGGAAGCGCACCGAGGCGCGCACGTCCCACCAGATCTTGCTGGCGTCCTCGATCAGCCCGGCGCCGACCAGGACCCGCAGGTGGCGCTCGTACTCGCCCCAGGACTCGAAGGTGATCGGCAGGCCGGTGCGCGGCAGTTCGTCGAAGACGGCGAGGCGGTAGGACTTGAGGCCGGTGTTCTCGCCGCGCCAGAAGGGCGAGGAGGTGGTCAGCGCCAGCAGGTGCGGCAGGAAATAGGAGATCTGCCCCATCAGGTCCATGCGCAGGTCGTCGTCGTCCAGGCCGACGTGGACGTGCATGCCGCAGATGACGAGGCGCCGCGCGACCGCCTCCATGTCCCGCTGCAGGCCGAGATAACGCTCCTTCGGCGTCGCCTTCTGCGACTCCCAGGCGGCGAAGGGATGGGTCGAGGCGGCGATCGGCGCCAGGCCGAAGCCCTCGGCGACCTCGGCCACCGTGGCGCGCAGCAGGCGCAGCTCCGTCGCGGCCGTCTTCAGGCGGGCGTGCTTGGCGGTGCCGACCTCGATCTGCGACTGCAGGAACTCGGGGCTGACGCGCCCCTCCAGGCGCCGCTCGCACTCGGCCATCAGCGCCTCGGGCGGATCGACCACCAGCTCGCGGCCGGCGCGCTCGACCAGCAGGTACTCCTCCTCGATGCCGAGAGTGAAGCTGGGCTCGGCCATGGGCGGCTTCCTTCGCGTCAGGCGGCCTGGGCCGCCACCAGCGGCGCCAGTACCTCGTGCAGGATGCGCGCCCAGCGCAGCGCGCCCTGGCGGGTATCGACCAGGTCCTGGCGCAGCTCGATCAGCACCGAGGGCAGACCGCGGCCCTCGCCGTGGGCGTGCAGGCCGTAGTCCTCGGTCGAGGCGCCGGAGTAGGGCTCGTTGTCGCCGACCTGCAGCCCCTTGGCGCGCAGCGCCTCGATCAGCGGCCGCGCCACCCGCGCGTCCTCGTTCCAGAGGATGCCGATCTCCCAGGGCCGGTGGAAACCCTGCATCACCGGGGTGAAGGAGTGCAGAAAGACCAGCAGCGGCCGCTGCCCCTGCGCCAGTTTCGCCTCGATCATCCGCGAGACGGCGGCGTGGTAGGGCTTGAAGAGCTGCTCCACGCGCGCGGCGCGGTGCGGCTCCCCGAGGTTGCGGTTGCCCGGCACCTCGGTGCCGTCGCTGACCGGCGGCACCGAGCCGGCGGAGCCGAGCCGGCGGTTGGCGTCGATCACCAGACGCGAGAAGCCCGAGAGCACCGCCGGGCAGTCGAGGCGCGGCGCCAACTCCCCGGCCACCTCGGCGACGCCGATGTCCCAGGCGATGTGCCGGGCCAGCTCGGCGCCGTCGAGGCCCAGCCGATCGAGTGTCTGCGGAATCGCCCGCGAGGCATGGTCGCAGATCAGCAGCGCCGGCGCCGCGCCGGCGGTGCGCAGGAACGAGAACGCCGGGGTGTCGCCGCGGCCGAGCAGCGCCGATCCGCCGCCGTCGAAGCGGTAGAGCGCGCGGATCGGCGGCTCGCGGAAGGCGGGGTGCGTCATGAAGGGCTCGGCGGCGACGGCGTCACTCCGTCATGATCTGCAGCTTCGCCGTCGCCTGCAGCTCGTCGATCTTCTTGCGCAGCCGGTGCTCGGAGAGCTCGACGTCGCGCGCCTGCAGGTCGGCCAGGACCTTGCGCACCACGTCGTCGATGCCCGGCTCCTCGAAGTCGCTGGAGATCACGTCGCGGGCGTAGCCCTCGGCCTCGGCGCCCTTGAGGCCCATGAGCTCCGCGGCCCAGAGCCCGAGGAGCTTGTTGCGCCGGACCTCCACCTTGAACTGCAGTTCCTGGTCGTGCTTGAACTTGTCTTCGAAGGCCTTCTCGCGGTCGGTGAAGCTCATCTGGCAATCCCTCGTTGGCTGGGCGGGCGGCCTGTGCCTTGCCGTGGCGGCGGCCCCGGTGCTATCGCGGATGCCTTATAGCCCCTCGCGGCGGCGAGGTGAACAGCGAGCGGAGGCCCGCGCTCCCTTGTGCACCCTGGTGATCCTGCGCCGCCCCGGCGCCGACTGGCCGCTGCTGCTGGCGGCCAACCGCGACGAGATGAACGACCGCCCCTGGCAGCCGCCCGGCCGGCACTGGCCGGACCGGCCGGAGGTGACCGCCGGACGGGACCTACTGTCGGGCGGCTCCTGGATGGGGGTGAACCGGGACGGCCTGGTCGCCGCCGTGCTGAACCGCCACGGCAGCCTCGGCCCGGCACCGGGCAAGCGCAGCCGCGGCGAACTGGTGCTCGAGGCGCTGGACCACGCCGAGGCCGCCGAAGCGGCCCGCGCCCTGGCCGAGATCGAGCCCCGCGCCTACCGCAGCTTCAACCTGGTGGTGGCCGACTCGCGCGAGGCCTTCTGGCTGCGCCACCTCGGCGAGGACGCCGAGCAGGTGGTGGCCATGCCGCTGCCGCCCGGCCTCTCCATGCTGACCGCCCACGACCGCAACGACCTTCGCGGCAGCCCGCGCCAACGCCTGAACCTGCCGCGCTTCCGCGAGGCTGCCCCGCCCGATCCCGCTGCCGGCGACTGGAGCGCCTGGGAGAGCCTGCTGGGGAGCCGCGAGGAGCTGCCGGGCGAAGGCCCCGCCAGTGCCATGACCGTGGCCCTGCCCAACGGCTTCGGCACGGTCTCCAGCAGCCTGCTCGCCCTGCCCGCCGACCCGGGCCGCTCCCCGCGCTGGCGTTTCGCCGCCGGTCCCCCGGGCCAGGCAGCCTTCGAGGAGGTGGCGCTTTAGCTAGGCGGGGGATCGAAGGGATCGATCACGGGCACGACCAGCCGCAAGGCGTCGAAATGCCGACGATTCCGCGTTAGAATCGCCAGGTCGTGTCGAACCGCGATGGCAGCGATGGCCACATCGGCGAACCCCGGATGACGCCCTGCCGCAACGGCCGAGTCCGAAAGCTCGCCTGCCACACGGGCCACGGCCGCATCGAAGCCGAGGACGTTTTCTCGGTAATCTAGCATGAGCTGTTCCAGCCAGGCCGACAGCCGCTCCGCCCTCTCGTCCCCACCCGTCCTCCGCAGCTTGCAGATGCCGGCGACGATCTCCGCGACGGCGATTGCCGGCAGATAGGACCGGTCGGCGTCTCGAAGCAGCCTGTCGACAAGCGCGGCTGGAAGCGCGGACTTGCCTGGAGCCAAGGCGGAGACGATCGAGGTATCGAGCAGATACCCCTTGCTCAAAACTCTACCTCGCGAAGCGGCCGTCGATCCCGTTCGGTCTCCAACGGGCCGGGGAAACCGAGGAGATGCTCGACAAAACTGGGCTTGTCCTTGCGGTAGAGGCGATGCCCCTCCTCCACCGGCACCACCATCGCCGCCGGCCGTCCGTGCTTGGTGATCACCGTCGGCTCACCCCGCTCAGCCGCTTCGACGACCGCCGACAACGAAGCCTTGGCATCTCGAATCTGTAGCGTCTTCACTGGCACGACCCCAGCTGTGACCTCCTGTAGTCACACTAGGCCGACCGCTCGCCCGAGGCAAGGATCCCGACGATCAGAACAGCGAGGCCTGCACCGGGGCGGGCGGCAGGGGCGCCGCCGGATGCAGCAGGTCCGGCGAGTCGTTGCGCACGTCGTTGACGGCCGGCGAGACGGGATAGCTCTCCAGCAGCGCCTCGGGCGCCGGGCGCAGCAGGGCGCGCAGCGCCACCTCCTCGGCCGCGGGATCGAGCCAGCGGGCGTGGTCGGCCGGGTCGAGGATCACCGGCATGCGCGGATGCAGGTCGTGCAGGGCCGCATTGGCCTCGGTGGTCACGATGCTGCAGGTGAGCAGCAGCTCGGAGCGGGCCGGATCGCGCCAGGCTTCCCAGAGGCCGGCGAAGGCGAAGGGGTCGCCGTCGGGCCGGGCGATGCGCCAGGGCTGGCGGCGGCCGCCGGCGGCGGCGCGCCATTCGTAGAAGCCGTCCGCCGGGACCAGGCAGCGGCGGCGGCGGAAGGCCTCGCGGAAGGCCGGCTTCTCCGCGAGGGTCTCGGCGCGGGCGTTGATCATCCGCGCGCCGACGGCCGGATCCCCGGCCCAGGCCGGCACCAGCCCCCAGCGCGGGAAGAAGGCTTCCGGTCCGCCGCCGTCTCCGGCACGCAGGGCCAGCACTTCCTGGGTCGGCGCGATGTTGGCGCGCGGGCGCAGGTTCGGCCGCGCCTCGAAGCCGAAGAGCGCCCGCAGTTCCGACAGCGGCGAGGTCAGGCTGAAGCGTCCGCACATTCCGGCAGGCTAGCGCCTCGGCCGGAGTCGGCGTGACGGCTCAGCTCAGGACCTCGAAGTGGAGTTCCACCGGATTCAGATCCGCGCCGTTGATGGGGATGATGTCCTGCGGGCAGGCCGACATGACGACGAAGCAATCCATCTCGGCCCGCAGCAGCACGTGGTCGCCGGCGGCGGAGGCCGGCGGCTTCCAGTCGATCGACCAGTCCGGCGCCACGGGAATGTTCATCCAGAGATTGAAGGGTTGCGGCACCTCGGGAACGGTCAGGCCGATCGCCATCATCGCCAGGCGCAGGTTGTCGGAGCAGTTGTCGTGGTAGCCCTCGACCCCCAGCGTGCGGTAGCGGAAGAGGTCGCAGGCGGCGATCAGCGTGTCGTGCACGCCGGGCGAGCTGTCCTCCAGCAGCGTCAGGATCGGCCGGCGCCGGTTGGTCACCAGCGCATCGCCGGGGCGCGGCACCACCCGGTCGATCCAGGCGCGGGCGTGGGGCCAGGACAGATACTCGGCGCGGTTCCCGGCATTGAAGGCCCAGGTGTCGCAGACCTGGGTGCCGTGGGTGTTGACGATGCGGATCGACTGGCCGCGGGCGAGCCGCACCGCCCTGCCCTGCCGGGCCGGGACGCTGTAGACCCGCCCGAGTTCGGGCGTGCCGTCGGGCGAGATCGGCGCCCCCAGCGTGGCGTTGCTGCCGCAGGGGGTGGCGTTGTCGCAGGGGTCGTCGTGAGCGTGCACGGCAGACATGGCGCTTCTCCTCACCTCTCTTCTTAGGTCGGGTTCTTCGAAAGGCGGCGCGGTCTCACAGAGAGCGCTCCCGCCAGGTCTCCAGGAACTGCTGCAGCCGGGGGCTGGACGGCCGCGCGAAGAGCGCCGCCGGCGCCCCCTGCTCGACGATGCGGCCCTCGTCCATGAAGATCACCTCCTGCGCCACATGGGCGGCGAAGCCCATCTCGTGGGTGACGACCAGCATGGTCATGCCCTCGGCGGCGAGCTGCTTCATCACCGCCAGCACCTCGCCCACAAGCTCGGGGTCGAGGGCGGAGGTGGGTTCGTCGAACAGCATGACCCGCGGCCGCATGGCCAGGGCGCGGGCGATCGCCACGCGCTGCTTCTGGCCGCCGGACAGCTGGGAGGGATAGTGGGCGGCATGGCTCTCCAGACCGACCCGGCGCAGCGCCGCCAGCCCCTGCGCCTCCGCCTCGGTCCGCGGCAGGCGCTTCACCGTCCGCAGCGCCTCGGTGACGTTGCCCAGCGCGGTCATGTGGGGCCAGAGATTGAAGTGCTGGAAGACCATGCCGAGCGCGCCGCGGACCGAGTCGATCTCGCGCTCGCCGGCCGGCAGGCGGCGGTCCCCGACCTCGCGCCAGCCGAGCAGCCGCCCCTCGATGCGCACCTCGCCCTCGTCGTAGGCGTCGAGGAAGGCGATCGAGCGCAGCAGCGTCGACTTGCCGGAACCGGAGGGGCCGATCACGCAGACCACCCGCGAGGCGGCGACGTCGAGATCCACGCCGCGCAGCACCTCGCGCTCGCCGAAGCGCTTGACCAGGCCGCGCACGCGGATCACGGGAAACGGCTCAGCCATGGCGCGCCCGCCGTTCCAGCCACTGGCCGCCACGGGAGATCGCCTCGATCAGCAGCCAGTAGAGCAGCGCGATGGCCAGGAAAGGCTCCACCACGGCGAAGGTCTCGTTGGCCATGCGGGTCGCGCTCTTGGTCAGCTCGTCGACGGCGATGATGGAGAGCACGGCGGATTCCTTCACCAGGATGATGATCTGGCTGGTCGCCGGCGGCGTCACCAGCGCCGCCATCTGCGGCAGCTCGATGCGGCGGACGATCTGCAGCCGGCGCAGGCCCAGCATTCGGGCCGCCTCGATCTGGCCCGCGGGAATCGAGGCGAAGCCCGCGCGGAAGATCTCCGCGAAGTAGGCCGCCCCGTAGAATCCGAGGCCGAGGATGCCGACCGGCTCGGCGTCCAGCAGCAGGCCGATCGAGGGGCCGCCGTAGTAGAGCAGGAAGAGGATCACCAGGATCGGCAGGCCGCGCATGGTCTCGACATAGGCGCGCACCAGCGCCCGCAGGGCGCGGAAGGGTGCGCGCAGCAGCAACGCCAGCACCAGGCCGAGCCCCAGCGCCAGCAGGCAGGCCGCCAGGCAGAGCCGCAGCGTGGTCCAGAAGCCCTCCAGCAGCAGCGGGCCGTAGCGCAGGATCAGATCGCCGTCGAGGCCGATCATGCCGGTGCTCCCGAGACCGCGAGCCGCCGCTCCAGCCGCCGGCCCGCCTCGGCCAGGACCAGGTTGACGGCGAGATAGAGCAGGCCGGCGAGCAGGTAGGCCTCCAGCGGCTGGAAGCTGGAGGAGGCGATCTGCTGGCTGCGGCGGGTCAGCTCCGTCACGGCGATGATCGAGACCAGCGAGGAGTTCTTCACGATGATGATCGTCTCGTTGACCAGCGGCGGCAGCACCAGCCGGAACATCTGCGGCAGCAGGATACGCCGGCGGATCGCCCCCCTGCCGATGCCGAGCATGCGCGCCGCCTCCAGCTGTCCGGTCGGCACCGCGGCCAGCCCGGCACGGTAGATCTCGGCCTGGAAGGCGGCGGTGTTGAGGGTGAGTGCCAAGACGGCGGCGGCGAAGGGCGATACGCCGATCCCCAGGTGCGGCAGCAGGTAGAAGACCAGCAGCAGCTGCACGACGATGGGCGTGCCGCGCCAGAAGCTCCGGTAGGCACCGCACAGCAGCCTGACCGGCCGGTTGCGGCCGGTCAGGCCGAAGGCGAGGGCCAGCCCCAGCATGGCGCCCAGGGCGATGGCCAGCCCCGAGAGCAGCAGCGTGGTGGCCGCGCCGCCCAGCAGCACGCCGTGATGCCTGACGAAGAGCTCCAGCATCGTCGGATCGCGGCCACCGGCGCCGCGGCTACTCCGTCGGCTCGGGGAGGCTGTCGGAGGGCAGCTCCATGACGTCGCCGAACCACTTGCGCTGCAGTTCGGCCAGGGTGCCGTCCTCGTTCAGCCGCCGGATCTGCTCGTCCATGAAGGCGTTGAGCGAGGCGCTGGCCTCGTCCTTGCGGCCGGCCCAGGAGAAGTACTTCTTGGGCCCGAAGGTCGGCAGCACGACCTCGAAGGCGTCGGGCCGCTGGCGCACCGCCTCCAGCAGGTTCGGCAGGCTGTTCACCACCGCCTGCAGCCGTCCGGTGGCAAGATCCGCATAGGCCTCGCCGAAGTCGACGTAGTCGCGGAGTCCGGCCACCGGCGTACCGGCAGCCTCCAGTTCCTCGGCCAGGGCCTGCAGGGCCTGGAGCTGCGCCGAGCCGGTCTGCGACCCCACCGTCTTGCCGGCGATGTCCTCGGGCGCGGCGATGCTGTCGTCGCCGCGGCGCTTGAGCACCGCCATGGTGGCGTCGGCGATCGGCAGGCTGAGGTGATAGGCCTCGTAGCGCTCCGCGGTCACCGTCACCGAGGTCACCACGTAGTCGAAGCGCGAGGCCGCGAGGCCCGGCAGGATACCCTGCCAGGGCAGGTCGAGCCGTTCCAGCTCGACGCCCTCCAGCGCCTCCATGACGTGCTCCATGATGTCGGCGGAGTAGCCGACGATCTGCCCGTCCTCGACGAACTCGAAGGGCGGGAAGCGGGCCTCGGTGCCGACCACGAAGGTGCCGCGCTCGCGGATCTCCTCCAGCAGGTCGTCGGCCCGCGCGTCGGGCACCGTTCCGGCGGCGCAGAGAAAGGCGAAGGCGGCGGCCGCCGCGGCCAGGCGCAGCGGGCGTAGCGGACGCCGGCGGAAGGCGATGGACTGCATCACGATCTCCCCCTCGAGGTGACGGCAGCGCGGCGACCGCCGCCGCGCCCTGGGGCCATCAGACACCCGGCATTGCCGAGCGAAAATATCGACTTTAGTATCTTTACATTACTAAACGTGATGTATCGAACGGAGCGCCGATGCACCTCTCTCCCGCCGATCTCAAGGCACTCACGGTCTTCCGCGCCGCGGTGGAGCACGGCGGCTTTCTCGGCGCGCAGGTGGCGCTCAACCTCTCGCAGTCGGCCGTCAGTTCGCAGATCAAGGCGCTGGAGGAGCGGCTGGGCTACCGCCTCTGCCAGCGCGGCCGCCGTGGCTTCGCGATGACCGATCGCGGCGCCATCGTCTACGAGCGCTCCAAGGCGCTCTTCGCCGCGCAGTCGCAGTTCGAGAGCGAGCTGGGCGAGCTGCGCGCCAAGGTGACCGGCACGCTGCGCCTGGGGGTGGTCGACAACACCGTCACCGATCCCGACCTGCCGCTGCGCGACGTGGTACACGACTTCCTGCAGCGCGCCGACGGCGCGCGCCTGCAGATCTCCGTCGGCGAGCCGGAGCAGCTGCTGCGCGAGGCCGGCAACGGCGGCATCGACATCGCCATCCTGCCGGAGACGCAGCGCTACAAGGGCCTGAACTTCACCCGCTTCTACGAGGAGATCCACTCGCTCTACTGCGCCACCCGGCATCCGCTGTTCCGGGTTCCGCCGAAGGAGGTCACGGCTTCGGCGGTGGCCGCGCACCCCTTCGTGGCGCGCCCCTATGCGCAGATGCAGGAGCTGCGCCACTTCCCCGGCGCCGGAGTCGGCGCCCACGCCTCCAACATGGAGGCCCAGGCGCTCTTCATCCTCAGCGGCCACTTCCTGGGCTACCTGCCCGACCACTACGCCGCCCGCTGGGTCGCCGCCGGCGAGATGCGGCCGCTGCTCGCGGCCACGACGCGGATCGCCTCGCCCTTCTACATCGTCACCCGGGTGATGGCGCGGCGACCGCTGCTGATGCGCGCCTTCCTGGAGGACCTGGTGGCCCACTCCTCGCATCGCGCGCACCTGGCCGGCACCCGCGCGCCGAACTGAGCAGCGTCTCTGGCCGCATCGCCATGTTCCTGTTATGTTCGGGGTGACACGGGACGGTCATCTGCTAGATTTGGGGTGCCGGTCGCGACAGCCACCTAGATTTAGTGCACAGACCGGCTCATGCACAGCCTGGGGACGACACGGGAGACGGCGATGGACGGGTCTGCGATTCTGCAGGGGAAGATGCCTGCGGCGGCCGCGCCGGAGGCTGTGGAGAAGCCTCGGGACGACCTGGGGGCAGCCCTGGGAACGGCCCCGGGAACGGCCCTGGGGAGCCCCCTGCCGGTGCAGGAGGAACTGCTTCCCGGCGCCGACCTGCGCGACCGCTTCCAGAACGAGCGCGGCATCACCGTGCGGATGCACCGCGAGCGCGACGCCAAGCTCACCGTCTTCGGCAAGGCGACCCTGGACGACCGCTACCTGCTGGAGGGGGAGTCGTACCAGGATCTTTTCGCGCGCGTCGCCGCCCACTTCGCCGACGACAGCGCGCACGCCCAGCGGGTCTACGACTACATCTCCCGGCTCTGGTTCATGCCGGCGACTCCGGTGCTGTCGAACGGCGGCACCAAGCGCGGCCTGCCGATCTCCTGCTTCCTCAACGAGGCCGGCGACAGCCTGGACGGCATCGTCGGGCTGTGGAACGAGAACGTCTGGCTGGCGGCGCGCGGCGGCGGCATCGGCAGCTACTGGGGCAACCTCCGCTCGATCGGCGAGAAGGTCGGTCTGAACGGCAAGACCAGCGGCGTCATCCCCTTCATCCGCGTGATGGATTCGCTGACCCTGGCGATCAGCCAGGGCTCGCTCCGGCGCGGCTCGGCGGCGGTCTACCTGCCGATCGACCACCCGGAGATCGAGGAGTTCGTGGAGCTGCGCCGGCCGACCGGCGGCGACCCGAACCGCAAGGCGCTGAACCTGCATCACGGCATCGTCGTGTCCGACGCCTTCATGCGCGCGGTCGTGGCCGACGAGGAGTGGGGGCTGAAGAGCCCGAAGGACCAGTCGGTGGTGCGCAAGGTGTCGGCGCGCAGCCTCTGGATTCGCATCCTCACCGCGCGGATCGAGACCGGCGAGCCCTACATCGTCTACGGCGACCACGTGAACCGGGCCATGCCGGAGCACCAGCGCCTGTCCGGCCTGACGGTGAAGATGTCGAACCTCTGCAGCGAGATCACGCTGGCGACCGGGCTCGACCACCGCGGCCGCGACCGCACCGCGGTCTGCTGCCTCTCCTCGCTGAACCTGGAGACCTGGGAGGAGTGGCAGGACCACCCGACCTTCGTCGAGGACGTCATGCGCTTCCTCGACAACGTGCTCTCCGACTTCATCGCCAACGCGCCGGAGTCGATGGACCGGGCGCGCTACGCCGCCATGCGCGAGCGCTCGGTGGGGCTCGGCGTGATGGGCTTCCACTCCTTCCTGCAGAAACAGCGCATCCCCTTCGAGAGCGTCATGGCGAAGGTCTGGAACAACCGCATGTTCAAGCAGATCCGCCAGCAGGCCGACGCCGCCTCGAAGGTGCTGGCGGAGGAGCGGGGCCCCTGCCCCGACGCGGCCGAGCACGGCATCATGGAGCGCTTCTCCCACAAGCTCGCGATCGCGCCCACCGCCTCGATCTCGATCATCTGCGGCGGCACCTCGCCGGGCATCGAGCCGCTGGTGGGCAACGCCTTCACCCACAAGACGCTGTCCGGCTCCTTCGCGGTGCGCAACCCGCACCTGCAGGCGCTGCTGGAGGAACGCGGCCGCAACGACGAGGAGACCTGGACCTCGATCACCCTGAACGAGGGCTCGGTGCAGCATCTCGACTGCCTCGACGAGGAGGAGAAGGCCGTCTTCAAGACCGCCTTCGAGCTGGACCAGCGCTGGCTGATCGAGCACGCCGGCGACCGCACGCCGCACGTCTGCCAGGCGCAGTCGCTGAACCTCTTCCTGCCGGCCGACGTGCACAAGCGCGACCTGCACCAGATCCACCTGCTGGCCTGGAAGAAGGGCGTGAAGAGCCTCTACTACTGCCGCTCGCGCTCGCTGCAGCGCGCCGAGTCCTCGCTGGCCGCCGGCCTCGGCGTGGTGCCGGTGCTGGGCAAGGTCAACGGCCGCGACAGGCCGGCCGAGCAGCCGGCGACCCTGGACTACGAGGAGTGCCTGGCCTGCCAGTGAGCCCCCTGCCCGTCATCCTGAGCGAAAGCGAAGGATCTCGGGCCGCTGGAGCGCCTTTCCCCCGAGATCCTTCGCTTTCGCTCAGGATGACGAGCGAGGGGCGAGGAACAGAAGACCACCGCCTGACCCGGAAGCCGCCCCATGTCCCTCCTCGAGTCCGATCCGATCTACAAGCCCTTCCGCTATCCCTGGGCCTACGACGCCTGGCTGCAGCAGCAGCGCATCCACTGGCTGCCCGAGGAGGTGCCGCTGGCGGACGACGTCAAGGATTGGCAGCGCAACCTCAGCGAGGGCGAGCGCAACCTGCTGACGCAGATCTTCCGCTTCTTCACGCAGTCCGACGTGGAGGTGAACAACTGCTACATGCGGCACTATTCGCGGGTCTTCCAGCCCACGGAGGTGCAGATGATGCTGGCGGCCTTCTCCAACATGGAGACGATCCACATCGCCGCCTACAGCCATCTCCTCGACACCATCGGCATGCCCGAGGCCGAGTACAGCGCCTTCCTGCGCTACAAGGAGATGAAGGACAAATACGACTACATGCAGGCCTTCGGCGTCGAGACCAAGCGCGACATCGCGTTGACCCTGGCCGTCTTCGGCGCCTTCACCGAGGGGCTGCAACTCTTCGCCAGCTTCGCCATCCTGCTGAACTTCCCGCGCTTCAACAGGATGAAGGGCATGGGGCAGATCGTCTCCTGGTCGGTGCGCGACGAGAGTCTGCACACCGCCTCCATCATCCGCCTCTTCCGGACCTTCGTGGAGGAGAACCCCGAGGTCTGGAACCAGGACCTGGAGCACGAGCTCTACAAGGCCTGCGAGACCATCGTCACCCACGAGGACGCCTTCATCGAGCTGGCCTTCGAAATGGGCAGCGTGCAGGGGCTGACGGCCGAGGAGGTCAAGCGCTACATCCGCTACATCGCCGACCGCCGCCTGTCGCAGCTCGGCCTGCAGCCGATCTACCGCAGCGAGCGCAACCCCCTGCCCTGGCTCGACGCCATGCTCAACGGCATGGAGCACGCCAACTTCTTCGAGAACCGCTCGACCGAGTATTCCAAGGCGGCGACGCGCGGCACCTGGGACGAAGCCTTCGAGTGAGGGCGGCCGGCGCTTCCTCCGACACCCCATCATCCTGAGCGCAGCGAAGGATCTCGGGCCGATTGGAGCACGATTCCCACGAGATCCTTCGCTGCGCTCAGGATGACGGCGAGGCTGTTGTCAGAAGTGGTCCTCGCGGATCACCTCGACGTCGCTCAGCAGGATGATGCCGGCGTAGTCGGCGAGGATCTCGTGTGCCGCGGCGGCGATGCGCTCGGCCCGGGCCGCCTCGGCAACCACCACCAGCATCCGCGTCGAGAGCGCCGGCGAGAGCGCGGCGCTGCTCCACTCGCCGCTGTGACCCTCCCCCACCAGGGTCGGCAGCACGGTGAAGCCGCTCGCCCCCTCGGCCCGCACCAGGGCGGTGAGGCGCGGCAGCAGCGCCGCCTCCACCACGATCTCCAGCTTCTTCTTGCGATGGGTCTCCAAGGCCCGCCTCCTCAGCCACCATAGAGCAGGCCGGCGGCCGCCAGGTAGAGCGGAATGCCGACCACCACGTTGAAGGGGAAGGTCACCGCCAGCGACAGCGTGACGTAGATCGCGGGGTTGGCCTGCGGCAGCGCCAGACGCATGGCCGCCGGCACGGCGATGTAGGAGGCGCTGCCGCAGAGCACCCCCAGCAGCGTCGCCCCGCCCGGCCCCAGACCGATCGCCCAGCCCGTCAGCAGACCGATGGCCGCGCCCAGCGGCGGCATGTAGAGACCGAAAGCGACCAGCCGCAGCGTCAGCGCCTTGACGCCGCGCAGCCGCCCCGCCGCCTGCAGCCCCATGTCGAGCAGGAAGAGGCAGAGCACGCCCTTGAAGAGATCGTCGAAGAAGGGCCGCACCGGCTCGACGCCGCCGGGCCCGACGACCCAGCCGATGGCGAAGGCGCCGATCAGCAGCACCACCGAGCCGTTCAGGCAGATCTCCCGCAGCAGTTCGCCGGACAGCCCCTTGCCCGGCCCTTCCCGCGCCTTGTCGCGCGCCAGCCAGAGGCCGGAGAGGATGGCCGGCGTCTCCATCAGCGCCACCACCGCCAGCAGGTAGGCCTCGTAGGGAATGCCGCGCTCGGTCAGGAACTGCGCCGCCGTCACGAAGGTGACGATAGAGATGGAGCCGTAGTGCGCCGCCACCGCCGCCGCCGTGGTGCGCTCGGCCCCGCCCGGGCCGCGCAGCAGGACGAAGGCGAGCAGCGGCAGGGTGAAGGAGAGCAGGACGCCGGCGAGGATCGCCGCGAAGGCCGTGGCGTCGAGCGGCGTCGAGGCCATGGTCGCCCCGCCCTTCAGGCCGATGGCGAACATCAGATAGATGGCCATGCCCTTGCTCATGGCCTCGGGGATGGAGAGGTCCGAGCGTGCCAGCCCGGCCGCCATGCCGAGCACGAAGGCGAGGATCATGGGCGAGGCCAGGCTCGCCGCCGCCGCTTCCAGCATGACTTCCGAGCACCCTCCCCGCCGTCGACGCTGCGCCGAAGATGGCGGAGGGTGCCGCACGGTACAAGCGTCCGGCGCCCGGGGCAGCCCAGCTTCCCGCCATTGCCCCTTTCGTGCCCCCGGAGGCCTTGCCTATAGTGCGGCGCACACGGCCAATCCCTGCAGGACGAAGTCAGCAACGGCGAGCGGGAGCGAGCAATGGGTCAGTTCGGTGTCGGACAGGGCGTCAAGCGAATCGAGGATCTGCGCCTCCTGCGCGGAGAGGGTCGCTTCGGCGACGACGTGAACCTCGAGGGCCAGGCCTACGCCGCCTTCGTCCGCTCCCCGCACGCCCACGCCGAGGTGACGGCGATCGACACCGCCGACGCGGCCGCCGCCGAGGGCGTGCTCGGCGTCTTCACCATCGCCGACCTGGAGGCCGACGGCGTCGGCACCATCCCCTGCCTGGCGCCGATGGAGGGAACCGACGGCAAGCCGGCGCGCCAGCCGCCGCGGCCGGCGCTCGCCAAGGGCCGGGTACGCCACGTCGGCGAGCCGGTGGCGCTGATCGTCGCCGAGAGCCGGGCCGCCGCCGAGGAAGCGGCCGAACTGGTGATGGTCGACTACGAGCCGCTGCCGGCCGTGGTGGAGGCCCCCGACGCCCTGGCAGAGGGCGCCGTGCAGCTGCACGAGGCCGCCCCCGGAAACCTCGCCCTGCTCTGGGCCCACGGTAACGGCGCCGACGTCGAGACCGCCTTCGCCAAGGCGGCGAAGGTGGCGCGCATCGACCTCGTCAACAACCGGGTGGTGGTCAATGCCCTGGAGCCGCGCGGCGCCATCGGCGACTTCGACGCGGCCAGCGGCCGCTTCACCCTGATCACCGGCAGCCAGGGCATCTTCCGCCTGCAGGGCCAGCTCTGCGACGACATCCTGAAGATCCCGCAGGACAAGCTGCACATCGTCACGCCCGACGTCGGCGGCGGCTTCGGCATGAAGATCTTCTGCTACCCGGAACAGGTCTGCTGCCTCTTCGCGGCGCGGCGCCTGCAGCGGGCGGTGAAGTGGACCGCGACGCGCGGCGAATCCTTCCAGTCGGACATCCAGGGCCGCGACCACGTCACCACCGCCGAGATGGCGATGGACGCCGACAACCGCTTCCTCGGCGTGCGCGTGCGCACCATGGCGAACCTGGGCGCCTACCTCTCCAATTTCGGACCCTTCATTCCGACCGGCGCCTCGACGCAGATGTTCTCGGGCCTCTACCACATCCCGGCGATCCACGCAGAGGTGCGCTGCGCCTTCAGCAACACCGTGCCGGTCGACGCCTACCGCGGCGCCGGGCGGCCCGAGGCTGCCTATGTCATGGAGCGCCTGGTGGACGAGTGCGGCCGGGTCAGCGGCCTGGGCGCGCGCGAGATCCGGCTGCGCAACTTCATCAAGCCGGAGGAGCTGCCCTACGACACCGGCATGGGCCGGGTCTACGACAGCGGCGACTACCCGCGGCTGCTGCGCGAGGCGACGCGCCTGGCCGGCTGGGACGACTTCCCGGCCCGGCGCGAGGCGGCGCGGCGCCAGGGCAAGCTGCTGGGCATCGGCCTCGCCTCCTACGTCGAGGCCTGCTCCGGCTTCGGCGAGGAGGAGGCGCGCCTGACCCTGGACGACGACGGCGGCGTGACGCTGATCATCGGCACCATGACCAACGGCCAGGGCCACCACACAGCCTATGCCCAGCTGCTCAACGACAAGCTGGGCATCGATCCCGAGAAGGTGCGCATGGTCCAGGGCGACAGCGACCTGGTGAAGAAGGGCGGCGGCACCGGCGGCTCACGCTCGCTGATGATGGGCGGCGTCGCCATCAACCGCGGCGCCGACCTGATGATCGAGGAGGGCCGCAAGCTGGCGGGCCAGCTGCTGGAGGCGGCGACCGCCGACATCGAGTTCGTCGACGGCACCTTCTCCATCGTCGGCACCGACCGGCGCGTCACCCTGGAGGGGCTGGCCAAGGCGCTGGCCGAGGGCGAGGTTCCCGGCGCCGAGGGGCCGTTGCGGGCCACCGGCGACTACACCGCCGAGGGCATGACCTTCCCCAACGGCTGCCACGTCTGCGAGGTGGAGGTCGACGAGGAGACCGGCGCCACGAAGCTGCGCCGCTACCTGGTGGTCGACGACTTCGGCACGGTGGTGAACCCGCTGCTGGCGACCAGCCAGGTACATGGCGGCGCGGTGCAGGGCCTCGGGCAGGCGCTGCTGGAGCACACGGTCTACGACGCCGAGGGCCAGCTGCTCACCGCCTCGATGATGGACTACTGCCTGCCGCGCGCCGACGACGTGCCCGCGCTCGAGGTCAACCTGATCCAGGACATGCCCTGCAAGACCAATCCGCTGGGGGTGAAGGGTGCCGGCGAGGCGGGCGCCATCGGCGCGCCGCCGGCGATCATGAACGCCCTGATCGACGCGCTTTCCCCGCTCGGGCCGGTCCGGATCGACATGCCGGCGACGCCGGAGCGCGTCTGGCGCGCCATGCAGGCGGCCCGCGCCGCCGCGCCCCAGGCCGCCGAGTAGGAAGGATTTCCATGCCGCAGAGCGAGTTGAACACCCTCGACCCCGATTCCGACTCCGCCGAAGACCTGCTCGCAGTGCTCCGCCTGCTGGCCGAGCAGGCCGGCGAGGTGGTGCTGCGCCACTACGCGAACACGGAGATCGAGGTGCGCGACAAGGACGACGCCTCCCCGGTCACCGCGGCGGACGAGGACTGCGAGGCCTTCATCCTCGAAGCGCTGAAGCGCCTGACGCCGGACATTCCGGTGATCTCGGAGGAAGCCGCCTCGGCCGAGGCCCTGCCGGAGGTCGCCGAGGGCGGGCGCTTCTGGCTGGTCGATCCGCTCGACGGCACCAAGGAGTTCATCTCCCGCAACGGCGAGTTCACGGTCAACATCGCCCTGATCGAACAGGGCCGCCCGGTGGCCGGCGTCGTCCATGCGCCGGCGCTGGGTGCGACCTGGGCCGGCACCCGCCTCGAGGGGGCTTCGCTGGCGACCTATTCCGAGGGCGAGGCGCCGCCGATGGCGATCCGCGTCCGCGCCACCCCGGCCGAGGGCGCCACGGTGGTGGCCAGCCGCCGCCACGGCGCCGGCGGCGAACTGGAGGACTTCCTGGCGCGCTTCTCCGTCAAGGACCGGGTTTCCGCCGGCTCCTCGCTGAAGTTCTGCTTGATCGCCAGCGCCAAGGCGGACATCTATCCGCGCTTCGGACGCACCATGGAATGGGACACGGCCGCCGGGCAGGCGGTGCTGGAGGCCGCCGGCGGGCGGGTGGAGACGGTCGAGGGCCGGCCGCTCGCCTATGGCAAGCCGGGCTTCGAGAACCCCTACTTCGTGGCCTACGGCGCCCGCTGAGGCGGCAGCCGACCCTTCGCAAACAGTCGAGAGATCATGTCGCTCAAGTCCCCCATCATCACGGTCATGACCCGCGCCGCCATGAAGGCCTCGCGCCACCTAAAGCGCGACTTCGGCGAGGTCGAGAACCTGCAGGTCTCGCGCAAGGGGCCGGCGGACTTCGTCTCCACCGCCGACCTGAAGGCGGAGAAGATCCTGCGCGAGGAACTGGAGCGGGCGCGTCCCGACTACGGTTTCCTGATGGAGGAGTCGGGCGCCAGCGCGGCGAAGAACGGCGAGCAGCGGCGCTGGATCGTCGACCCGCTCGACGGCACCAGCAACTTCCTGCACGGCCTGCCGCACTTCGCCGTCTCGATCGCCCTGGAGGAGCGCGGCGAACTGATCGCCGCCGTGGTGCTGGACCCGATCAAGGACGAGCTCTACATCGCCGAGAAGGGCCAGGGCGCCTTCCTCAACGACCGCCGCATCCGCGTCTCCGGCCGCCGCCGCCTCGACGAGTCGCTCTTCGCCACCGGCATCCCCTTCAAGGGCACGCCGGAGCATCCGCGCTTTCTCGGCGAGCTCGGGCGGGTGATGGAGGTCAGCGCCGGGGTGCGCCGCTGGGGCACCGCTTCGCTCGACCTCGCCTACGTGGCCGCGGGGCGCTACGAGGGCTTCTGGGAACGCGGCCTGAAGCCCTGGGACACCGCGGCCGGGCTGCTGCTGGTGCGCGAGGCCGGCGGCCACGTCACCGAGATCGGCGGCCGCGCCATCACGCTGGACAGCAAGTCCATCCTGGCGGCCAACAGCAACCTGCACCGCGATCTCGACAAGCTGCTGGCCGAGCCGGTCTGAAGTCCCGAGTCGGCCGCCGCTCAGCGGCAGAGGCGGCGGAAGGAGCCGCCCACCTCGAAGTGAAAGTGGTTCGCGTGGGCGCGGTTGTAGTCCGGCCCCAGCGTGCCGCTGAAGAAGCTGCAGGCCTCGTCGCGCGCGGCGCGCAGGAAGGCGGCCTCATCGCCCTCCCCCGGCCAGTCCCGCAGCAGCTCGACGCGGCGTCCGTCCTCCAGGCGGAAGGCGGCCACGTCCAGGGCCTCGGCGGTGGCGTGGCGGCTCATGCGGCTGCGCCCGGCGATGGTGCGGCAGGCGTAGCTCCCCAGATGCTCGACCGCCGCGACGCGGCTGCCGAGGTGCCGCTCGGCGGCCGGCTGCAGCCCGTGCCGTTCGTACATCGCCCAGGCCACGGCCAGGGGGCAGGCGGCCAGGAAGCTGCCGTCGAAGGTGACGCCGCCGCGCTCGACCCGAACGGCGTTCTCGAGCGGGCAGCCGGGCTGCGGCTCCTGGTCCGGCACCGGGGTGAAGCGCATCTCCGCCGTCTCCAGCGCCGCCAGGCAGGCCTCCGGCCGCCCGGCGAGGCGTCCCAGCTTCCACTGCGTGAAGGGTCCGGGCGGCTCGGCGAGGTCCAGGGGAGCCCAGGGGTTCCAGCGATCCTCGAGCGGCAGCCAGCCCTCGCGCACCGCCAGCAGCAGGCCGCCGGCGAGCAGCAGCAGAAGCAGCAGGACACGCACGGCTACCAGCGCCCCCGCCAGGCCAGCCAGGCCAGCCGCGGCATGCGGCCGGGCGGCGCCTCGGCGACCTGGGGATCGAAGGGGTCGTAGTCGGCCGCGGCGAGGCGCTTCAGATAGAGTGCGGCCAGGCTACCGTGCAGCAGGACCGGTGCCGCGGGCCGCGAGGAAGGCGCGAGGCGCCGCGCCTCCGCCAGGTGCTCCTCCGCCCGCCGGGCCAGGCGCATGACCACGCCCGACAGGGCCTCCTGCGACCGCAGCTCGAAGAGCGCGCCGCGGTCCACCCCGGCGACCGCCAGATGGTCCTCCGGCAGCAGCACCCGCTTCTGCGCGGCGTGGAAGGGGACGGCCCGCAGCAGCCCGGTCAGGGCATAGGCGATCCCCAGATGCCGCGCGGCGCGCTGCAGGGCCTCGCCCTCGGCGCCGAGCAGCGCCAGGGCGGCCCGCAGCAGGCTGGCCGCCGTGGCCTCCGCGTAGGTTTCCAGCGCCGCCAGGTCGGCCGGCGGCTCGGCCTTCAGATCCTCCTCACGGGCGTCGATCAGCCGCTCCAGTTCGGCCCGCGACAGACGGCCGGCCTCGGGCGCCAGGACGTCCAGCACCTCGTGGCGGCGCGGCGTGCCGGCGTAGAGCCCCTCCAGCGACTCCCGCCACCACTGCAGCCGGATCTGGCCGAGCAGCGCCTCGCTGACCACCTCCGCGGTCTTGGCCAACTCGTGGTTGAAGGCATAGAGCCCGAACAGCGCCTCACGCCGCGCCGCTGGCGCAAAGAGCGCCGTCAGGTAGCGGTCGTGGTCGTGCTGCCGCACGATGCGGGCGCAAGGGGAAAGGCGGGGGTGATCGGTCATGTTCAGGAGGATATGGGGGATGGGAGCGGCGGCGTCACGCCTCTCCAGTGATCGTCATCCTGAGCGCAGCGAAGGATCTCGAGCAGACTGGAGCTCCGATTGCTCCAGATCCTTCGCTGCGCTCAGGATGACGTGCCGATATCTACCAAGGGCGCCCGCTACTGCTCCTCCTCCGCGTCCTCCGGCAGCAGGGCCTCGCCGAAATCGTCGTCCAGTTCTTCCGCGTCCTCCTCGCCCGGGGCGGGGCCGGCGGGGGGGAGCAGGCCGCGCTCGCCCAGGGCGGTGATGGCCGGGCGGGTGTCGAGCAGGCCGGCGGCCTTGAGTTCCTCAAGGCCCGGCAGCTCCTTCAGGCTCTCCAGCCCGAAGTGGTCGAGGAAGGCCGGGGTGGTGCCCCAGGTGAGCGGCCGTCCCGGCGTCTGGCGGCGGCCGCGCGGCTTGATCCAGCCCGCCTCCAGCAGCGTGTCCAGCGTACCCTTGGAGAGCGCGACGCCGCGGATCTCCTCTATCTCGCCGCGGGTCACCGGCTGGTGGTAGGCGACGATCGCCAGGGTGTCGACGGCGGCGCGCGAGAGCTTGCGGCGGGTCTCGGTCTCCAGCTGCATCAGCGGCGCCAGATCCGGTGCCGTGCGAAAGGCCCAGCGCTCGCCCGTCCTCTCGCCCTGGCGCTCCAGCACCACGCCGCGGTTGGCGTACAGCCCCTGCAGCTCGGCCAGCAGGCCGGGTAGGTCGGCCTCCTCCGGCAGAAAGCGCGAGAGCTCGGCCCGGCCGAGCGGCTCGGCCGAGGCGAAGAGCAGCGCTTCGAGCAGGCGCAGCTGCTGGAAGCGGTCGAGGCTCACGAGCCCTCCCCCTCCGGATCCGGCTCCACCGCTCGGGGCTCGCGCGCGCGCAGCCAGATCGGCCCGAAGGTCCCCTCCTGCCGGATCTCGGCCTTGCCGTCGCGGCAGAGCTCCAGGCCGGCGACGAAGGTGGCGGCGACGGCGGAGCGCAGCTCCAGGCTGTCGCGCAGGTCGGGCGGCAGGAAGGTGATCAGGCTGTGCCAGCCCGGCATGTCGCCGAGCAGGGCCGAGAGGCGCCGCACCGCCTGCTCCACCGAATGCAGGTTCCACTGCAGGATGCGCAGGCCAGGGCCTTCTCGCTGCCGGCCCTTCAGGCCGCCGTAGGCCGAGAGCAGGTCGTAGAGGCTGACATCGTAGATCACCGTATCGTTGGTGCGGGGTGCCTCCGGGCAGCCGCGCACGAAGCGCTGCCGGCCGAGCTGCGGACGCGCCGTCAGCTCGGCGCCGCGGTCCTGCATGGCCTGCAGGCGCTGCAGTTGGAAGCGCAGGGCGGCCGCCATCTCGGCGCCGCTGGGCCGCTCCTCCTCGCTCTCCGGCTCGGGCAGCAGCAGCTTGGACTTGAGGTAGGCCAGCCAGGCCGCCATCACCAGATAGTCGGCCGCCAGCTCCAGGCGCAGCCGCCGCGCCTCGCGCACGAAGGCCAGGTACTGCTCGGCCAGGGCCAAGATCGAGATCTTGGTGACGTCGACCTTCTGGTCCCGGGCGAGCTGCAGCAGCACGTCGATCGGCCCCTCGAAGCCGGCCAGGTCGACCACCAGGCTCTCCGGCGGCCGCGGCCGGCGCTCCGGATCCTCCGCGAAGGGAATGACCGTCACCGCACGCTCTCCTCCAGCTCCCCCAGCTCGGCCATCGCCGCGGCGCGGTCGAAGGGCTGCGGCGCAGGCGGGCGTATCCGGCGGAAGCGCACCTGCGCCGCCGCGGTCATCGGCCCGACGGCGTCCGCCACCTCCTCCATTTCGGCCGCATCGCCGCTGCAATGCAAGACCAGGTCGCAGCCGGCCGCCAGCGAGTCGGCGGCGCGGCGACCCTGCGAGCCCTGCAGCGCCTCCATGTTGAGGTCGTCGCTGACCAGCAGACCGTCGAAGCCGATGCGGCCGCGGATCACCTGCTCGATCACCGCCGGCGACTGGGTCGCCGGCCGCTCCGGGTCGATCGCGGTGAAGACGATGTGTGCGGTCATGCCCCAGGCCCCGCCCCAGCCCGCGCGGACCAGGCCGCGAAAGGGCTCGAAGTCGGTGGCGTCCAGCGTCTCCAGGTCGCTCTCGACCCGTGGCAAGGCCGCGTGGCTGTCCAGCGTCGAGCGGCCGTGCCCCGGCAGGTGCTTGAGCACCGGCGCCACACCCCCGGCCCACAGGCCTTCGCAGACGGCGGCGCCGAGCTCGGCAACGAGCCCCGGCTCGTCGCCGAAGGCGCGGTCGCCGATCACCTCGTGCATCGCCGGCAGGCGCAGGTCGAGGCAGGGCAGGCAGTCGACGTCGACGCCCACCGCCGTCAGGTCGTCGGCGATCAGCCGGGCCTGCAGCCAGGCGCCGCGGCGGCCGCGCTCCCGGTCGCGGCGGGCGAGGTCGCCGTAGAGGCCCATCGGCGGCAGCCGGCGCCAGTGCGGCGGCCGCAGCCGCTGCACGCGCCCGCCCTCCTGGTCGATCAGGATCGGCGCCTCGGCGCGGCCGACCGCGGCCCGCAACGCCTCCGTCAGCGCGCGGAGCTGCGCCGGATCCTCGACGTTGCGGCGGAAGAGGATGAAGCCGAGCGGATCGGCGGCGCGGAAGAAGTCGCGCTCACGCGGCGTCAGCCGCGGCCCCGAGAGGCCGAAGACGACGGCCTTGGGTGCCGCCGCGGCCTCGGCGTCGCCGTTCACCGGGCGCGCACCAGGCAGTCCTGCTGCTGCGCCTTGAGCTGGGCGCAGAGGCCGTCGGCGGCCTCGCGGCTCGCCAGCGGTCCAGCCTGGATGCGATAGAAGATGCCGCGGTCGCCGAGGTCGGCCCGCTCCACGGTCAGGGAGAGATTGCCGAGCTGCTGCGGGTGGCGGCTCTGCATCCGCCCCCACTCGCGCTCCACCGCCGCCTCGTTGCCGACCGAGGCCAGCTGGACCAGGAAGCCGCCGTCGGCGGGCGCCACCGCCTGCTGCTGGGGCGGCTCCGGGGCCGCCTCCTCGGCCGCCTGCTCCTGGGCCGGGGCGGGTGCCGCTTCCTCCGCAGGCGCTTCGGCCGCGGGCTCGGCGGGCGCTTCGGGTGCGGCCGGTGCGGGCGTTCCCGGTGTGGGCGTTCCCGGTGCGGGCGCCTCCGACACCTCGATCTCCTCGACCGGCGCCGGCTCGACGGCGATCTCGCCGGCGGGCGGCTCGCTCTCCGCCTCGGCCGCGGGCGCCTCGGCCTGCTGCGGCGGCGCCTCGGGCTCCGGCGGCTGCGGGTCCTCCGGCGGCGGCAGCAGGCGCTCGATCTCCCCGTCGTCCTCGCTGCCGGGGTTCAGCACCAGGGTATCCTGATAGGGCACATCGAGACCGCCAGGGCTCTCGGGACGTTCCTTCTCCGGCCCCTCGGGCGCGGCCACCAGCGGCAGCTCGCCGGGTTCCGGATCGCCGGTGCCCCAGGAATAGGCGTAGAGCATCAAGCCGCCGAAGCCGACCAGCAGGAGGCCGACCAGGGCAAAGCGCAGCGGCCCGAAGCCGCGGCGGCGTCGGCCCTGCGGGTGCTCCTCCTCCGGCTCCAGGAAGGCGCCGGGATCCTCGTCCTCGCGATAGCGATAGGCCGGGTCGCCGCGCAGCTCGATGCGCGGCCCCTCGTCCCAGTGGTTGCGTCCGTCCGACGCCATCAGCGCATCTCCTCGACCGGCTCCACGCCGAAGATTCTCAGCCCCGAAGCGACCACCCCCGCCATGCCCTGCAGCAGCGCGAGGCGTGCGGCGGTCAGCTCGCTGTCCTCGGCGACCAGGAAGCGCAGGGTCGTGTCGTCCTTGCCCCTGGTCCAGAGGCCATGGAAGGCGGCCGCGAGGTCGTTCAGGTAGAAGGCGATGCGGTGCGGCTCATAGGCCTCCGCCGCGCTCTCTACCAGCCGCGGCCATCCCGCCATCAACTTGATGAGCCCGATTTCGCCAGAGTCGGTCAAGCGGTGCAGCGGCGCGGCGGCCAGCGCGTCGGGCGACTGGTCGATCCCGGGAAAGAGCTCGGCGGCGTGGCGCAGCACCGAACGGGCGCGGGCATGGGCGTACTGGACGTAGAAGACCGGGTTGTCCTTGGACTGCTCCAGCGCCTTCTCCAGGTCGAAGTCGAGCGGCGCGTCCGGCTTGCGCGTCAGCATCATGAAGCGCAGCACATCCTTGCCGACCTCCTCGACCACGTCGCGCAGGGTGACGAAGTTGCCCGAGCGCTTGGACATGCGCACCTCCTCGCCGCCGCGCATCAGCCGCACGAGCTGGCAGAGGACGACGTGGATGCGGCCCTTGCCCTCGGTCAGCGCCGCCACGGCCGCGGTCATGCGCTTGACGTAGCCGCCGTGGTCGGCCCCCCAGACCTGCGCCATGACGGGGTAGCCGCGGCGGTACTTGTCGAGGTGGTTGGCCATGTCGTTGGCGAAGTAGGTCCAGGAGCCGTCCGACTTCTGGATCGGCCGGTCGACGTCGTCGCCGAAGGCGGTCGCGCGGAACAGGGTCTGCGGCCGCGGCTCCCAGTCCTCCGGCGTCTTGCCCTTCGGCGGCTCCAGCACGCCGGTGTAGATCAGGTCGCGCGCGGCCAGGGTCTCGATCACCGCCTCGACCGCGCCGGCCTCGACCAGCGCCCGCTCCGAGACGAAGAGGTCGTGGTGGATGCCGACCGCGTCGAGATCGCCGCGCACCAGATCCATCATGGCCTCGATGGCGAAGGCGCGCACCGCCGGCAGCCACTCGGCCTCCGGCGCGTCGCGCCACTTGCCGCCGTCGCGCGCCGCCAGCGCCGCGCCCACCTCCTTCAGATACTCCCCGGGATAGAGGCCGGGCGGAATCTCCTCGATCGTCTCGCCCAGCGCCTCGCGGTAGCGCAGGTAGGCCGAGCGGGCGAGGGTGTCGACCTGGGCGCCGGCGTCGTTGACGTAGTACTCGCGCAGCACGCGGTAGCCGGCCTTCTCCAGCAGCGAGGCCAGGGCGTCGCCGACCACGGCGCCGCGGGCGTGGCCGACGGTCAGCGGGCCGGTCGGATTGGCCGAGACATACTCCACGTTCACCGCCGTGCCGGCGCCCAGGTCGCTCTCGCCGAAGCGCGCCCCCAGGCGCAGCAGCCCGGCGAGCTGGCGCTGCCAGACACTCTCGTCCAGGCGCAGGTTGATGAAGCCCGGCCCGGCGATCTCCACCGCCGCCACCCCCTCGGCGCCGCGCAGGCGCTCGGCGATCAGCTCCGCCAGCTCGCGCGGCTTCCGCCCGGCCGGCTTGGCCAGCACCATGGCGGCGTTGGTCGCCAGCTCACCATGGGCGGGATCGCGCGGCGGTTCCACCGTCACCCGCGAGAGATCGAGGCCGTCGGGCAGCGTTCCCGCCGCCGTCATATCTTCCAGTTCCTTGACAAGAACGGACTGAAAATCCTTGAACAGATTCATTATTATGACCGGGTATAGGGGTTGAAGAGTTTCTCGTGCAGTTCCAGCGCGTAGCGGTCCGTCATGCCGGCCACGTAGTCGGCGACGATCCGCGCCGCGGCCGTCGGCGCCGCCGTCTCGACCCGGCCGCGCCAGGGGTCCGGCAGCAGGTTGGGCTCGTCGAGCAGGATCTGGAAGAGCTCGCGCAGCGCGCGGCGCGCCTTCGAGGTCAGGCGGTTGACCCGGTAGTGGCGGTACATCCGCTCGAACTGAAAGCGCCGCAGCGGCGCCAGCTGCTCCCGGAGCTCGGCCGAGAAGGCGATCAGCGGCCGGCCGGCGGCGCGCAGCTCCCCGGCCGAGGCGGGCTTCGCCTCCGCGAGGCGGCGCCGGCTCTCGGCCAGCAGGTCGTCGACCATCACGCCGATCAGTTCGCGCACCGCGGCATGGACCAGCCGGGCCGGCTCCAGGCCCGGGTGCTCCCGTTCGACCCGGGCGAAGACGGCGCCGACCAGCGGCAGCTCCCGGCACTCCTCGATGCCGAAGAGGCCGGCGCGCAAGCCGTCGTCCAGGTCGTGGTTGACGTAGGCGATGTCGTCGGCCAGCGCCGCCACCTGCGCCTCGGCGCCGGCGTGCTCGCCCAGCTCCAGCGGCCAGTCGGCGTCGAAGGCGGCCAGGGTCGGGCGCGGCGGCGCCAGGGAGCGGTCCAGGGGTCCGTTGTGCTTGGCCAGGCCCTCCAGCGTCTCCCAGGTCAGGTTCAGCCCGTCGAAGCCGGGATAGCGCTCCTCCAGCAGCGTCACCACGCGAAAGGTCTGCTCGTTGTGGTCGAAGCCGCCGTGGGGCTCCATCGCCGCCCGCAGCGCATCCTCGCCGGCGTGGCCGAAGGGCGTGTGCCCCAGGTCGTGGGCCAGCGCCACGGCCTCGGCCAGATCCTCGTTCAGGCCCAGGGCACGGGCGATGGAGCGGGCGATCTGCGCCACCTCCAGCGAGTGGGTCAGCCGGGTGCGGTAGTAGTCGCCCTCGTGGTAGACGAAGACCTGGGTCTTGTACTGCAGCTTACGGAAGGCGCCGGCGTGGATGATGCGGTCGCGGTCGCGCTGGAAGGCGGTCCGCGTCGCGCTGTCGGACTCGGGCACGCGCCGGCCGCGGCTGCGGTCGGGAAAGCAGGCATAGGGGGCGGGCGGCGCGGCGGTCATGGCGCCGCGGACACTACGCCAAGCCGCCGGGAGCGGCAATCGCCGGGGGCCGGTGCCGGGTGGCCGTGGCCCCTGCAGCGGCCCTCCCGGGCGACCGCCCGCCGCGGAGGCAGGAAGCAGCGCGGACAGAGAAGCGGACATAGATGCTCATCGGAATGGTGGATTCATCACCCTAACTCGTTATACTACAAAAATTATGACCAGGTCTCTTGCGGACATGGAAGCGGACATCGGAGCGGCCGAAGATCGCGGCGATCCCGTCGCCTCGCTGGAGCCGCTGCTGGTTTCGGAGAATTCCCGGCACCGCGGCGCTCTCGCCGACCTGGCGCTGGAGCTCGCAGCCCAGTCCGCGGCCTTTCGATCCAGCTTGCCCGACGCGGTGGCGAGGGCCCTGTCGGACCTCGTACGCGCGATGAACTGCTACTACAGCAATCTCATCGAGGGCCATCATACCCACCCCACCGACATCGAGCGGGCGCTGCGGAACGATTACAGCAGCGATCCTCGAAAGCGAAACCTGCAGCTCGAGGCCAGGGCGCACGTCGCCGTCCAGCAATGGATCGACCGGGGCGGCATCGGCGGCCGAGCCGCAACATCCGAGGCCCTGGTCGAGATCCACCGCCGCTTTTGCGAGAAGCTGCCCGAGGAACTGCTGTGGATCGACGACCCGGACAGCGGCGAACGGCTCCGGGTCTTCCCGGGTGCCTTTCGCCGCAGCGATGTCCGCGTCGGCCGGCACGTCGCGATCAGCCCGGGCGCCGTCCCACGCTTTCTGCGAAGGTTCGAGGAGGCCTACCGCGGACTGGGGAAGCTGGATTCCGTGCTGGCCGCGGCGGCGGCACACCACCGCCTGCTGTGGATACACCCCTTCCTGGACGGCAACGGGCGCGTGGCGCGCCTCATGGCACACGCGCTGCTGCTCGAGACGCTCGACACGGGCGCGCTCTGGTCGGTGGCACGCGGGCTGGCCCGGCGCGAGGCGGACTACAAGCGGCACCTCGCCGACTGCGATCTGCCCCGCCGCAACGACCTGGACGGTCGCGGCAATCTCAGCGAGGAGGCACTGGCCGCCTTCACGGGCTTCTTCCTGGAGGTCTGCATCGACCAGGTGCGCTTCATGCGCGCTCTCGTCGAGCCCGGCAAGCTGCGGACCCGCATCCTGCTCTGGGCGGAGGAAGAGACTCGCAGCGGCGCGCTGCCGCCGAAGGCCGGGACGATCCTCGAAGCCCTGCTCTACCGCGGCGCGCTTCCCAGGGGCGAGGTCGCGGGCCTCCTCGGGACCAGCGACCGCCATGCGCGGCGGATTACCGCCGCACTGCTGGATGCGAGCGTTCTGGTCTCGGACGGACCGCGGGCGGCGCTGCGGCTCGCCTTTCCGGCCGCGCTGGCCTCCCGCTGGACGCCGGGGCTGTTCCCGGAGACGCCGCGGGAGCCCTGAGACCGCGCAGGGAAAACCGACACCCCTTTGACAGCGCCCTCGCGATCCTTACATTTCCGGTCAGGATTGCCGCGATCCGCGGCGGACCGGGAGAGCGTGGCCATGAGCGAGATCACCGAGACGGCGGGGCTGACCCTGAGCGAGAGCGCGGCGCGGCGCATCGCCTTCCTCGCGGCACAGGAGGACGAGCCCGAGACCATGCTGCGCATCACCGTCTCCGGCGGCGGCTGCTCGGGCTTCAAGTACGGCTTCTCCTTCGACACCGCCGTCAACGAGGACGACCGCGTGTTCGAGCGCGAGGGCGCGCGCGTGGTGATCGACGAGGTCTCCCTGGAGCTGCTCGGCGGCTCCGTGGTCGACTTCGTCGACGACCTGATGGGCGCCTACTTCCGCATCGAGAATCCGCAGGCCACCGCCTCCTGCGGCTGCGGCACCTCCTTCTCGATCTGACCCCTAGCGCCGCGCCCGCGCCACCAGGGCGGCGGCGCAGGCGTCGAGGATGGCTTCCGCGTCCAGGCGGTAGTGGCGGTAGAGGTCGGGCAGGTCGCCCGACTGGCCGAAGTGCTCCACGCCCAGCGCCTGCACCGGCTGCCCGCGCACCGAGCCGAGCCAGCCCAGCGTCGCCGGGTGGCCGTCCAGAACCGTCACCAGACCGGCATCCGGCGCCAGCGGCGCCAGCAACTGCTCGACGTGGGAAGCGGCGCCTGGATGGCCCGACTGGCGGGCGCGGCCGGCGGCGCACCACTCGGCGTTCAGGCGGTCCGCCGAGGTCACGGCCAGCAGGCCCGCCCCCGGCACCTCCTCGACGATCGCCTCCCAGGCCTCCAGGGCCTCGGGCGCGAGCGCGCCGCTGAAGGCGATCGCCAGCTCGGCGCCCTCGGCCGGCGGCTTCAGCCAGTAGCCGCCGGTGATGATCTGCTCGCGCAGTGCCGGCGTCAGGTCGCGCTGCGGCTGCTCCAGCGGCCGCGTGGAGAGCCGCAGGTAGACCGAGCCGCCCTTTTCGTCGCGCAGCCAGGGCGTGCCCGGCAGCGCATCGTGGCCGGGATGGGTCGGCCCGCGCTGCAGGTAGTCGAAGGACCAGCCGAGGAGCACGGCCAGCTCGTCCACCCAGGCCGGCTCGAAGGAGGCGAGCCCGTCCTGCGCCATGCCGATCAGCGGCGTGGCAACCGACTGGTGCGCCCCGCCCTCCGGCGCCAGGGTCAGGCCCGAGGGCGTGGCGACGACGATGAAGCGGGAATCCTGGTAGCAGGCGTAGTTCAGCGCATCGAGGCCGCGCTGGATGAAGGGGTCGTAGAGCGTGCCGATCGGCAGCAGCCGCGTGCCGAAGAGGGAGTGGGAGAGTCCCAGTGCCGCCAGCAGCGTGAAGAGGTTGTTCTCGGCGATGCCGAGCTCCAGGTGCTGGCCCTGCGGCGACATGGCCCAGCGCTGCGCCGAGACCACCTTCTCCTCCCGGAAGACGTCCTCGCGCGGGTGGCGGTCGAAGATGCCGCGGCGGTTGACCCAGGCGCCGAGGTTGGTGGAGACGGTGACGTCCGGCGAGGTGGTGACGATGCGCGCCGCCAGCGGGCTCTCCTCGCGCGCCAGCTCGCCGAGGATGCGCCCGAAGCCCTCCTGGGTGCTCATGCGCGGGCCCTCGGGCACGGGCAGGCTTTCCGGGACGGGTACGAAGTCGCCCTGGTAGCGGCGGCGGCCGCGGGCGTTGAAGGGCACGGCGTCCAGGAAGGCGCGCAGCTTCTCCGCCGGCAGTTCGAGGCCGGCGAAGGGCTCCCACTCCTGACCCTCCGGCACCCCCTGGCGACGCTGGAACTCGGCCATCTGCTCCGGGTTCATCAGGCCCGCGTGGTTGTCCTTGTGGCCGGCGAAGGGCAGGCCGAAGCCCTTGATGGTGTAGGCGATGAAGCAGGTCGGCCGGTCGTCCTCGATGGCGTGGAAGGCCTCCAGGATGGTCTCCAGGTCGTGGCCGGCCAGGTTGGTCATCAGCGCTTCGAGGGCGGCGTCGTCCAGTTCCTCCAGCAGGGCGCGGATACCGGGTCGCTCGCCGAGGTCGGCCAGCAGATGCTTGCGCCAAGCGGCCGCGCCGGTGAAGACCAGGGCGGAATAGAGGCTGTTGGGGCAGTCGTCGATCCACTGCCGCAGCGCCTCGCCGTCGGGCCGGGCGAAGGCGGCCTGCAGCAGCTTGCCGTACTTCAGCGTGACGACGCGCCAGCCCATGGTGTCGAAGAGCTTGTCGATCTGGCCGAAAAGGCGGTCGGTGACCACGGAGTCGAGGCTCTGGCGGTTGTAGTCGATCACCCACCAGACGTTGCGCACGTCGTGCTTCCAGCCCTCCAGCAGCGCCTCGTAGACATTGCCCTCGTCCAGTTCGGCGTCGCCCACCAGCGCCACCATGCGGCCCGGCGGCCGCCCCTCCGGCAGCAGGCCCTTCATGTCGAGGTAGTCCTGGGTCAGCGAGGCGAAGGAGGTCATGGCCACGCCCAGGCCAACCGAGCCGGTGGAGAAGTCCACGTCGTCGGCGTCCTTGGTGCGCGAGGGGTAGGACTGGGCGCCGCCGAAGGCGCGGAAGTCGCGCAGCGCCGCCAGCTCCTGATTGCCCAGCAGGTACTGGATGGCGTGGAACACCGGGCTGGCGTGCGGCTTCACCGCCACCCGGTCCTCCGGCCGCAGCACCTCGAAGTAGAGCGCCGCCATCAGTGTCGCCAGCGAGGCGGAGGAGGCCTGGTGGCCGCCGACCTTCAGCCCGTCGCGGCTGTTGCGCAGGTGGTTGGCGTGATGGATCGTCCAGCTCGACAGCCAGAGGACCTTGCGCTGCAGGGCGCGCAGCAGTTCCAGCCGCTCCTCACTGGAGATGGCGTCGGACGTGATCGCAGCGGCGGCGGCGGGCTTTGACATCGCGGGCGGCTCTCCCTGGGGCTCTCGGACGGCTCTCTGGCTCGGACGCGATCATAGGGCGGGGGAGGCACGGCGGCAAACGCGGCGCGGCGCCCGATCCTTGCAAATCCGACAGAGGATGCCGGATTTGCAAGGTTAGGCGGAAGCCGAAGCGGCCGGCTATAGCAGCGACCGCAGCGCCGCCGCGGTGGCGGCGTCGGCGGGGAAGAAGGATTCGATCGCCAGTTCGGAGAGGGTGACGTCGCGCGGGGTGCCGAAGAGTGTCGTCGTGCTGATCAAGGACAGCTCGCCCGCCTCCGTGCGCAGCCGCAGCGGCACGACCACCGAGTCGGCCCCGACCAGGGGTGCGTCGGCCGGCGCGGGATAGGCGGAGAGCTCCGCCAGCAGCGCGGCCAATACCGGGTCCCCGGTGGTCTCGCTCTGGCGGCGCAGCCGCTCCAGCAGGTGCGCGCGCCATTCCGCCAGATTGGCGATGCGCGGCGCCAGGCCCTCGGGGTGCAGGCTCAGTCGCAACACGTTGACCGGCGGCTGCAGCAGCGCCGGCGCCACGCCGGCCAGCAGCGGCGCCACGGCGGCATTGGCCTCGAGCAGGGTCCAGTGGCGGTCCAGGGCCAGCGCCGGGTTCGGCTCGTGGCCCTTCAGCACCTGCGTCACCGCGGCCCGCGCCGCCGCCAGCGCCGGGTCGTCGAGCGGCCGCTCGCTGAAGAAGGGCGCGTAGCCGGCGGCCAGCAGCAGGCCGTTGCGGGCGCGCAGCGGCACCTCCAGTCGCTCGGCCAGATGCAGGACCATGTCGCGCCCCGGCCGCGCCCGGCCGGTCTCCACGAAGGAGAGATGACGGGTGGAGATGCCGGCCTCGCAGGCGAGGTCGAGCTGGCTCAGGCGCCGCCGCTGCCGCCACGCGCGCAGCTGCTCGCCGACCGGGAGGGCGGGGGTGCTCATGGGGCAGCAGCCTAGCCGCGACGCCGCCTTCCTTCCATTACCCCCGAGGTAATCGCTTCGCCTACCTCGACCCGCCAGCATCGCGCCATCGACCACCCGACGATGGAGAAGCGTCATGACCTCCCCTTCCCTCCTCCTGCGCCGCAGCCTGCGGATCGACGCGCTGCTCAGCGGCGGCTGCGGGCTGCTGCTGGCGGCGGCCGCCGCCCCGCTCGGCGGCCTGCTGGGCCTGCCGGGGCCGCTGCTCTTCTGGGCCGGGCTGGCCTTGCTGCCCTGGGCGGCCGCGCTGCTGTGGATCGCCCGGCCGGAGCGGCCCGCGCGCGGTGCCGTGGCCGCCGTGATCGCCCTCAACCTGCTCTGGGGCCTGGGCTGTCTCGCGCTGCTCCTGGCCGGCTGGGGCTCTCTGCTCGGGCAGGCCTTCCTCGTCGCGCAGGCGGCCTTCGTCGGCTTCTTCGCCCTCCTGCAGGCCCGCGGTCTGCGGCGTGCCGCCCTGCCCGCCGAGGCGTGACTCGCGACGGGTGCCTTGCGCGGCGGACGGCACTCGCATACCATTTGGTATACCGAATGGAATGCCGCCTTGCAGCCTGCCGCCCCGCCGCAACCGCCGCCCCTCCCGCCCGAGGGAGATTCCGTCTCGCAGCGCGCCTACCGCGCGCTGCGGGCGGAGGCGGTCAGCTACCGCTTCGCCCCCGGGGAGCGCTTGAGCGAGCACGAGCTGTCGCGGCGGCTGGGCTTCAGCCGCACACCGCTGCGCGAGGCGCTGCACCGCCTCGCTTCCGAAGGGCTGGTGGTGGCGGGCGAGGGCCGCGGCTTCCGCGCCCGCTCGCTGCAGGTGCGCGAGGTGGAGGAGCTCTACGAGCTGCGCCTGGGGCTGGAGACGCAGATCGCCCGCCTCGCCGCCCGGCGCATCACCCCGGAGCAGGCGGCCGCGCTGGAAGCCTTTCTCGACCGCAGCGCCGCGGCCTGCGAGGCGGCCGACGTCGAGACCCTGCTGCACCTGGACGAGGGCTTCCACGAGCGCCTCGCCGAGGCGACGGGCAACGGCGAGCTGCTGCGGGCGCTGCGCGCCCTGAACGCGCGCATCTACTTCTTCCGCTGGGTCGACATGCAGGGCCGCCGCGGCACGACCCAGGGCGAGCACCGGGCGATCCTGCGTGCCGTCGCCGCCGGCGACGCCGAGGCGGCCGCCTCGGCCCTGGCCGGACACATCGGCCGCCGCGGCGACCAGATCGCCGCTGTGGTCAAGGAGGGCTACGCCCGCCTCTACATGGGCGAGGGTCCCGACCCGCGCCGCCTGACCGACATCGAGGAGGAAGCATGAACCAGCTGTCCGGTGCCGAAGCCACGGTGCGCCTGCTGCAGGGCCACGGCGTCGAGGTGATCTTCGGCCTCTGCGGCGACACCTCGCTGCCCTGGTACGACGCGCTGCAGCGCCTCGACCACGGCATGCGCCACGTCCTGACCCGCGACGAGCGCTCGGCCGGCTACATGGCCGACGTCTACGCCCGGGTCAGCGGCAAGGTCGGCGTCTGCGAGGGGCCGAGCGGCGGCGGCGCCACCTACATCCTGCCGGCCGTGGCCGAGGCCAACGAGTCCTCCGTGCCGCTGCTGGCCATCACCAGCGACATCGGCGTTGGCTCGCGCGGCCGCTTCGCCCTGACCGAGCTGGACCAGGCGGCGCTCTTCCGGCCGGTGACCAAGTGGAACGCGGTGATCGACGACGCCAGGCAGCTGCCGCGGATCTTCCGCCGCGCCTTCCGCGAGGCCACCACGGGGCGCGGCGGCGCCGTGCACTTGGGCCTGCCCTTCGACGTGCAGAAGGCGCCGGTGGAGGCCGAGGAGGTCTGGGCCGAAGAGCGCTTCGGCAGCTATCCGGCCGAGCGCGCCGGCCCCGACGCCGCCGTGGTGGCGCGTGCCGCCCCGGCGATCCTGACGGCGGCGCGGCCGATCGTCCTCTGCGGCGGCGGCCCTGTGCTCTCGGGCGCCGCGGCCGAGGTCCAGGCCCTGGCCGAGCTGCTGGGCGCGCCGGTCGTCACCTCCATCAGCGGCAAGGGCAGCCTGCCCGAGACCCACCCGCTGGCCGCCGGCGTGGTCGGCAGCAACGGCGGCTGCGCCGAGACCCGGGAGCTGCTCGACGCCGCCGACCTGGTGGTGCTGGTCGGCTGCCGCGCCGGCTCTGTCACCACCGAGCGCTGGCGCCACCCGGCGCCGGGCACGCGGCTGGTGCATCTCGACGCCGACCCGGCGGTCTTCGGCGCCAACTACCCGACCGAGGCGGCGGTGCTGGGCGACGCGCGGGAGTCGCTGCGCGCGCTGCTGGCGTTGCTGCGGGCGGAGATCCGGAGCCCGCGCGACGCCGCCGAGGCGCAGCGCCGCGTGGCAACGGTGCGCGAGGCCAAGTTCGCCCGTTTCCACGCCCTGGCCGCCTCGACGGAGCGCCCGATCCGGCCCGAGGCCGTGGTCGCCGCCCTGCGCGACCTGCTGCCCGTCGACTCCATTGTGGTGGCCGATCCCGGCACCCCCTGCCCCTACTTCTCCGCCTACCTGGAACAGGACGAAGCCGGCCGGCGCTTCATCAGCAACCGGGCACACGGCGCGCTCGGCTATTCGCTGTCGGGCGTGGTCGGCGCCTACGTCGCCCGGCCCCAGGCCAAGTGCGTCGCCGTCATGGGCGACGGCAGCTTCGGCTTCACCGCCGGCGAGCTGGAGACCCTGGCCCGGCTGGGCGCGCCGGTGACGCTGATCGTCTTCTCCAACGCGACCTTCGGCTGGATCAAGGCCGGCCAGCATTCCGGCTTCGGCAAGCGCTACTTCTCGGTCGACTTCGACCGCACCGACCATGCCCGCGTCGCCGAGGCCTTCGGGGTCAAGGCCTGGCGCGTCGAGGACCCGGCCGAGCTGCGCGCCAGCCTCGCCGCCGCCCTGGACCACGGCGGCCCCAGCCTTGTCGACGTGGTCTCCCAGCCCCTGCACGAGGCGGCGGCGCCGGTGACGGAGTGGATCGCGTGAGGCTTCCTGCTTCTCCCCCGCCATGCAGTTCGCACAGGGCGGCTGCCACCAAAAAGCCGTTTGTATTGCACTGCAACATGCATAGGCTTACTATCCTAAACTGAACTGCGCTGGCGCTAGAGGAGGCGACACCATGGCAGGCTTCCGGACGAAGTACGAACCTCCGGAGATCGAGGAGGCGCTGATCGCCGCCGAGGGTCTGACCCAGGATGCCGAGGAACAGGTCGAGATCGCCGCCACGCTGATGGGGGCGAGCCTCGAGGAGGTGCGCGCCTTCCGCGACCAGCGCAAGCGCCCCGCCTCGCGCTTCACCCTGACCAGCACCCGCGGCGGCGGCCTGCGCACCGCCCCCGAGGTCGTGGTCATCAAGCGCCGCCCCCGCGCCGCCTGAGGCCGACCTCCCTCGTCTGCCCACGCGCGGCGGTGCGATAGATGCACCGCGCCGTTTCGGCGCAGTCTAGCCCGTCAACAGCGCAAAGACGCGGTTCCACGGGAGAGAAACGCTGCCTGCCGCAGCCGGCGGCGAGCCAAGTCGGAAGAACGTCCTCTTTCGGGTGAATCAGTGAACGTGCTTGCTTCGTTTCGGCTCCGCTGACCGGCGGGTGTGGGTGGGTCGCTTCGGGGCGGACCAGTTCTGTCCAATCAACGATATCCCGCAGACCATCCCGCCGTTGCGCGAGCGGCCGAAGAGCCTCGTCCCGCTACTGCACCGCTTCACGGAGCAGGCGGACAGACCTTGATCGATGCAGCCATAACCAACCTCACCGAAGTGCGCCGAGCCGCGGCGGGCCTGGACAGCTCGCACACCTTGCCATTGGTAAACACGCGACACTCGGATTCGGCAAGGGTAGCGGAAAGCTGTCGGCAATCGGAATCGACGCGCAGACTCTCTATCCCCCACTTTCAATCGATTTAATGTAGTTTCCAACGCCGTTCGCCGATGCGCAGTTCATGTGGCCGCTCTTCCTGTCGCAAGACACGACGAACATCGTCGATCACTTCGCGACGCAACCTGTAATATTGATGGCGCCCCTGTGTTAAATGGGTATAAGAAACATCGCTGCAATCAACTGCATATATCCTGTCATCCGCCAACGCTAGGTTACGCGGCCCATCCGCGCCCAATCGGTCGGGATTTCCTTTGGTAAGGTTCGAAATCTGCAAAGCACGGTCATTGGCTGCATGATATACATGAACTTGATGTGCGAGACGCGGCAGCAATCCTAGCTTCTCTGGATGCTCCAAGGCATCGTCGTCCTCATCAGCCGCCATCAGAAATGCATTCTCGAATAGACGTGGCAGCCGGTCGGTACTCAGGATCGCACGAACTCCCTGAACAGCGCTGCGCAGGGCCCAGTTTCCCATGCTGTGGGCCACGAGATGCATCGGCGCCGAGCAGGAAATTCGTTTTGTTGGGGCCGGGTGCTCAGGCGCATCAAGGTCGCGGAGAAAGTCCACTAGACGCATCAGTGCTCGGGCAATCGCAATACCCGACGCTTGAGCATCCTGTCGATCATTGCGATAGGCGACAAATGGAGCCAAACTTGCATCTGATGGCCATGAGAAAACGAATAAAATAGGATCAACATCTTCAATTTTATACTCATGCTGCAGTTGAGCAGCCCTCAGTAAACTATCTTGAAAAGAACTTGCATATCCATGTATATATATTATTATAGGGCGGCAATCGATAAGAAGCTCCTTTCGTAGTTTTTCAAACAAGGCGGAACTTCCAAGGAGGGCGTTTTTGCCCTCTCGATACCGCTCGACCCGATATCCACCGGGCATTGGTTCAGGCCATTGCGTGCCTTGGTCGAGCATTTCGCTTGCTAGACCGGATGCCCCCTTGCGCTCCTTGTAAACCTGAACACCCTCAAGCTTGTAGCGCTCTCCGTCGCGCGATACCGAGGCGGAGCCGATTCGGAAGAAGAAGGGGCCACTGGGATGAAATCCATTACCAAACCATTCCGGGGCGGCCGGTGACCGCCTGCCCAGGTACGACCTATTGGTGGCAAAATAGACTTCGTGCATCGTCCCGTCCCCTCTGACCCGCCGCACCCTTCATCTGTGCCTTGTTGTTATGCTCCGATTATCAACCTTCTATACTCCGAATTCAAGCATTGCGAGTGTGGTGAGCGGGAACAACACCCAGAACTTGATAGCCGAATCCCAAACCACCTTCATAGCCCCGACAAGACGGCTTGTTTGAGAGCCACTGGATAGAGGGGCTGCGCCCGACTTCCCCAACTTGTCGCTCGCTGTCTGGATTTCCTGACGTCCCAATGGCGCCGGCCCGTGCCCACACCTCTGGCAGCAAGCCCAGCCAGAGGTGTCCCTCCTCGCCGGGCGTTGTCCCTTCGGCGCGGCGTGGTAAAAGGGCGCCGACCTTTCGCAGAACACGCCGGAGGAGTTCCATGGCCGAGGCCAGCGCGACCCGTATCGAAAGCGATTCCATGGGCGAGATCGCGGTCCCGGCGGACCGCTACTGGGGCGCCCAGACGCAGCGTTCGCTGCAGAACTTCCGCATCGGCGGCGAGCGCATGCCCGAGGCGGTGGTGCGCGCGCTGGGCGTGCAGAAGCTGGCGGCGGCGCGCAGCAACCGGGCGCTCGGCGTGCTCGACGCCAAACTGGCCGAGGCCATCTGCACCGCCGCCCAGGAGGTCGCCGAGGGCGCGCTGCTCGACCACTTCCCGCTGGTGGTCTGGCAGACCGGCTCCGGCACCCAGTCGAACATGAATGCCAACGAGGTGATCGCCGGGCGCGCCAACGAGATCCTGACCGGCAGCCGCGGCGGCAAGAGCCCGGTCCACCCCAACGACCACTGCAACATGGGGCAGTCGTCGAACGACACCTTCCCCTCGGTCATGCACATCGCCGCGGTGGGCGAACTGACCGGCACCACCCTGCCGAAGCTGCGCCGGCTGCAACAGGGCCTGGCCGCCAAGGCCGAGGCCTTCAAGGACATCATCAAGATCGGCCGCACCCACCTGATGGACGCGACGCCGCTGACCCTGGGCCAGGAATTCTCGGGCTACGCCAAGCAGGTGGAGTACGGCATCGCCCGCGTCGAGGGCACGCTGGACCGCCTGCTGGAGCTGGCTCAGGGCGGCACCGCGGTCGGCACCGGCCTCAACGCCATGGAGGGCTTCGCCGAGCGCTTCGCCGAGGAGGTGGCGGGCATCACCGGTCAGCCCTTCCGCACCGCCGCCAACAAGTTCGAGGCCCTGGCGGCGCACGACGCCGTGGTCGAGGCCTCGGGCGCGCTCAACACCGTCGCCGTCTCGCTGATGAAGATCGCCAACGACGTGCGCCTGCTGGGCTCCGGCCCGCGCTGCGGCCTCGGCGAGCTGCTGCTGCCGGCCAACGAACCCGGCTCCTCGATCATGCCGGGCAAGGTCAACCCGACCCAGGCCGAGGCCATGACCATGGTCTGCGCCCAGGTCATGGGCAACCACACCGCCGTCACGATCGCCGGCTCCAACGGTCACTTCGAGCTGAACGTCTTCAAGCCGGTGATGATCTACAACCTGGTGCAGTCGGCCCGGCTGATCGGCGACGCCGCCGAGTCCTTCCTGGACAACTGCATCGCCGGCACCGAGGCGAACGAGGAGCGCATCGCCGCGCTGATGCACCAGTCGCTGATGCTGGTCACCGCCCTCAACCCCCACATCGGCTACGACAACGCCGCCAAGGTCGCGAAGAAGGCCTACGAGGAGAACGCGACGCTGAAGCAGGCCGCGGTGGAACTGGGCCTGCTGACCGCCGAGCAGTTCGATCAGTGGGTCCGGCCGGAGGACATGATCGGGCCGCGCAAGCGGAGCTGAGCCGTGGCGGCGCCCGGGCGGCTGCGCAAGCGCTCCGTGACGCTGGCCGGGCACCGCACCTCGCTGTCGATCGAACAGGTCTTCTGGGACGAGCTGAAGGCTCTCGCCACCGAGGAGGGGCTGTCGCTGCAGGCCCTGATCGAGCGCATCGACCGGGAACGCATCGCCGCGGCGGAGCCGGTCGGCGAGGGGCCGGCCAGCGGCCTCTCCGGCGCCCTCAGGGTCTATGTGGTCCGAAGGCTGCGGGAGAAGCTGTCGAGCCCGCGCTGACGGGCGGGCCGAGCGGCGTGCCCACGGCCGCGGTGGCGCCCAGCTGCAGGCGCACCTCGGGCGCGGCGAAGGGCCCCTGCACCTCCAGCCGGGCCAGCGGCCGCCCGGCCGCGGCGCTCTCCAGCCGGGCGGTGAAGTCGCTGCGCCGTCGCGGCAGGTCCGCCAGCAACCCCTCGACCAGCAGAACCCGGCGATCCCCCGCCAGCCGCAGGCTGTCGCTGCGCAGGCGGCCCCGCTCGGCGCCGATCGCACCGGTCAGCCGCGCCTCCTCCGACTCCATCTCGCCGAGCAGCCGGCGGAAGGCCACCTCCAGCGGGCCGCCGTCGAGCGGCGGCGCCGGCGGCAGGCGGAGCACGCCCTCCAGCGCGCCCTCGGCCGACAGTCCGGCGGCCAGTTCGGCGGCGCTGCGTCCGGCGGTTTCGCCGCGCAGGCTCAGATCCAGGCTGCCGCCGGGCACCTCGAGGCCCGCCAAGGCCGCCAGCGCCGGCGCGGGAAAGGCCTCGGCCCGCAGCGACCAGCGCGCCTCCAGGCGCTCCGGCGGCCGCACCGCCAGCAGGCCCTCGGCCTCGACACGCCCCTCGCCGAAACGCGCGGTGAAGCGCGGCAGCGTCAGCTCCCCCCTCTCGCGCGCGAAGGCCAGCTCGACGTCGGTGAAGGCCGCGTCGCCGACCTCCAGACGACCGAGGCGAAGCTTCGCGGTGACGGCGGGGCCGCGCAGGCCGGCGAGCGGCAGCGCCGCGCGGACCCAGCGCCCCTCCTCGTCGAGCAGCGGCCTGTCCAGCAGTTCGGCCCCGAGCAGCGGCACCAGCAGGGCGCGCTCGGTCAGGCTCTCCAGGACGAGTTCCAGATCCAGCCTCGGGTCGGCCGCGCCCAGCGTCCGCTCCAGGCGCCCGCGCAGGGGGGCGTCGCCGAAGCGGCCTTCGAGGGACTCCAGCGACAGCCGCTCGGGCGAGGCCTCGACGGCCGCGCGCAGCGTCAGCGGTGCCGGGGCCAGCTCCGGGTCGCGGCCGAGCAGGCTGTGCAGCAGCGCGGCGCCGTCGGGATGACTCAGCTCCAGGTTGGCGGCGCTCAGCAGCGGCCCGTCCCACAGCCCTGCGCTGCTGCCTTCCAGCCGCAGTTCCGCCCCGCCGGTGCGCAGGCGGGTGGCGTGGGCCAGCAGGCCCCCGCTCTCGGAGAAGGCGCTCTCCAGGTCGAGCCGGCCGAGACGGGCGGGCCAGCCCGCGCCGGCGTAGCCCAGCAGCGCCGCGGCATCCGCGGCCGGCAGCGAGTCGAGGTCGAGCCGGCCCTCGGCGATGCGCCAGCCCTCGCCCTCCTCCTCCAGGCTGAGCGCCAGGAAGGCCTGGGCCCCGCGGGCCGCCAGGTCCAGGTTCACCTCGGCCGCCCGGCGATCCCCCGAGAGCGAGCCGGACAGCGAGAAGGCGCCGAGCCGGCGCAGTAGCTCCGGCGCCGCGAGGCCGAGGCCGTCCAGCAGCCGCGCGCTGTCCGGCGCCTCGACCTCCAGGCTGGCTCCGGCGAGCTGCGGCAGGGCATCGGCCAGACCCTCGAAGCGGCCGGCGGCGCGCAGCCGCGCCCCCGCCAGATCCCCGATCCGCAGGTGGCGCAGCTCCAGTTCGCCGCGCTGCAGCGTCCCCTCCAGCATCAGGTCGTCGGCATAGCGGCCCCCGAGGATCAGCCGCTCGGCCCGCAGGTCCAGATTGGCGTCGAAACGGGCCAGAATCTCGCGGTCGGGCAGCGTCGCCGCACCCAGGTAGGCATCGAGGTTCAGACGGTCCAGGTCCAGCCGCAGGCCGAAGGCCGGCCGGCGCCGCGGCGCCAGGGCAAGGCCGCCGGTGACGCGGCTGAGATCCAGGTCCAGGGTCGCCTCGGTCAGGGTGACCAGCTCGGGAGACGCCTCGACGACGGCCTCCAGCGCGAAGCGGCGCAGCCGGTCGCCGCCGACCCCCTCGGGCTCCAGGTCGAGCCAGGCGAGCTGGGCGCGCAGGTTGGTGGAGCGCGCCTCGAAGCGTCCGGCGAAGCGGGGCAGATCGCGGTCGGCCTGCCAGCGGCCCTCCAGGCTCAGCCGTGCGCCGCCCGGCAGCTGCACCGCGGCCTCCTCGACCAGCAGGCCGCCCCGCTCGAAACGGCCGGCGAGCCGCAGGCCGCGAAGCGAGCCGCCGTACAGCAGCAGCCGCTCGGCCGTCAGCTCCAGCTCGCCCTCGAGCCCCGCCGGCAGCAGAAAGCGCGGCCAGTCGGGCCCGTCGGCGCCGCGCAGCAGGTCCAGGTCCAGGAAACGGGTCGTCAGTGCCAGATCGAGCCGCGGCGCCGGGCCCGGCCGCAGCGCCAGGCGCCCCTCCAGGCGGGCCTCGCCCAGGTCAGCCTCGATCGCCTCCAGCGTCAGGCCGCCATCGTCCCACCGCAGTGCCGCCGCCAGATCCAGCGGCTGCTCCAGGCTCAGGCTCGGCGAGAGATCGATGCCGAGCTCGCGCAGCAGCGCCGCCGTGTCGGGCCCGCGCAGCTGCAGCCGGCCGCCGATCGCCGCCGGCACCGCGCCCGGCTCCAGCCGCCCCACCAGCCGCAGCTCCGCCCCGGCCGCCTCGGGCAGCGCCAGCTGCAGGCTGAAGGGCTGGCCGCCGTGGCGGTCCGTCCCCCCCAGGCCCAGGTCGAAGGCGACCTCCCGGTCCCGGTAGAGCAGGCGGCCCTGGCTGGAGAGAGGCCCGCGCAGGCTCTCGGCGGCGAGCAGGGCATCGAGGCCGGTGAAGCGTTCCTCCTGCCCGGCGCGATGGTCGCGCCAGACCAGCTCGCCGTCGCGCAGCTCCACGGCCTCGAGGCTGAGGACATCGAGCAGCCGGTCGCGCGAGAAGGCGCGTGCGGCCGGGCGTGGGGCGATCCAGTTGCCGCTGCCGTCCTCGAGCCGCTCCAGCAGCAGCACCGGCCGGATCAGGCGCAGCGACTGCACCTCGAAGCGGCCGGAGAGCAGCGGCAGCGGCGCCAGCCGCATCTCCAGCCGGGCGACCCGCAGCAACTCCGCCTCGGAACCCTGGGAACGGTTGGCGACACGCAGCCCCTCGGCGGTGACGCGCGGCCGCGGCAGCAGGCTGAGCGAGAGGGCCCCGTCGACCGCCACCGGCCGCCCGACCGCCCGGGACAGCTCGGCCTCGAGACGCGGCTTGGCCGCCTGCCAGTCCACGAAGCCCGGTCCCACCACCAGCGTGGCGGCGAGCAGCAGCAACAGCGCGACTATACCGACCAGAACAGCTCTCAAAGGTCGCACTCCGGATGCCGACTCCAGCGGGCATCCTCCCCATCCGCATCGCTGCGCCAGACTAAGGTCTGTGTTGCAGTCCTGCAACGCGCTGTGGCATTGCTGCCGAGCGTCGGCCGATTTCCGGCCGGCCCTGTGGTATTTCCGTCGCAAGCAGCGGGAGGCGGGCCATGACCGAGATCGTCAACCTGCGCCGGGCGCGCAAGGCCAGGGCGCGCAGCGAGGCAGCCGAGGCAGCCGCGGAGAACCGCGCCCGCTTCGGCCGCGGCAAGCCCGAGAAGCAGCGGCAGGAAGCGGAACGGCGGCGCGACTCGCGGCTGCACGAGGGGCACCGCCTGGAACCCGAGGAGAGCTGAGGGAACGGCTCCGGGCTCGCGTGCGGAACCGCTAGACCCGCGCCTTCTCCTCTCCCTCCTGCGCCGCGGCGGCCTCGTCCTGGTCCAGGATCTCCTCCAGTTCCTCGGCCATCTGGCGGGCGAGGAGCTGCAGCCGCGCCTCGTCGTGGCGGTGGACATAGTTCTCCTGCAGGCGGCGCTCGTCGGCCTCGCGGAACCGCTCCACCGTGCGCTGCGCCTCGCTCTCCGACAGCCCGAGGCCGCGCAAGCCGCCCTTGGCCAGCATCAGGCTGGAGCGGAAGGTCTCGCGCTCGATCAGCGTCGCGCCCAGTTCCATCAGGGCATAGGCGTGCTGCCGGTTGCGGGCGCGGGCGACGAGCTGCAGCCGGGGGAAGAGCTGGCGCACGACGCGCGCGGTGCGCAGCGAGGCCTCGACGTCGTCGATCGCCAGCACGAAGACCTTGGCGTGCTCGGCCTGGGCGGCGCGCAGCAGCTCCGGGCGCGAGGCGTCGCCGTAGTAGACCTTGTTGCCGAAGCGCGCGACGAAGTCGACCTGCTCGGCGCTGGCCTCCAGGGCGGTGAAGGGAATGCGCCGCGCGCGCAGGACGCGGCCGACGATCTGCCCGACGCGGCCGAAACCCGCGATGATGACGGGGTTGTGCTCCAGCGGCGGCGGCTCCGCCTCCCGGGGCGGCCCGGCTCGCCCGCCGCCCAGTCGCTCGACGCCGGCGAAGGCCAGCGGCGTCAGCGCCAGAGAGAGGGTCGCGGCGACCACCAGCAGGTCGCCGGTGGCGGCGGCCACCAGACCGACCGAGGCCACCAGCGGGATCAGCACGAAGGCGAACTCGCCGCCCTGGGAGATCATCACCGAGAAGCTCCGGGCGCTCGCCGGCGGCATGCCGCCCGCCCGCGCGACCAGGTAGACCGAGGCCGCCTTGAGCGCCATGAAGCCGAGGGTGACGCCGATCGCCAGCGCCGGCTCGCGCGCCACCAGGCCGATGTCGACGCTCATGCCCACGGCCATGAAGAAGAGGCCGAGCAGCAGCCCCTTGAAGGGCTCGATGTCGGCCTGCAACTGGTGACGGTAGGAGGAGCCGGCCAGCAGCACGCCGGCGAGGAAGGCGCCCAGGGCCATGGAGAGGCCCGCCGCCTCCATCGCCAGCGCCGAGCCCGCGACCGTCAGCAGCGCCAGCGCCGTGAAGATCTCGGGAATGCCGGTGCGCGCCACCAGCGGCAGCACCACGCGCAGCAGCAGCCGGCCGACGAGCACCAGCAGCGCGATGGCCGCCGCCGCCTGCCCCAGGTCGAACAGCAGCGGCCAGCCGCCGCGCGGCTCCTCGTTCAGGGCGAGCAGCGGGATCGCCGCCAGCAAAGGGATGACGGCCAGGTCCTGCAGCAGCAGCACGGCGAAGGTGGTGCGGCCGTAGCGGGTGGTGAGCTGGCCGCGCTCGGCCAGGGTCTGCAGCGGAAAGGCGGTGGAGGATAGCGCCAGGATGACGCCCAGCAGCACCGCCCCGACCGGCTCCACCCCCAGCAGCAGGTGCAGCGCCAGGCCCAGCACGACGCCGCTCGCGGCCACCTGGGCGCAGCCCAGCCCGAAGACCAGCCGCCGCAGCGCCCAGAGGCGCTGCGGCTGCAGCTCCAGGCCGATGACGAAGAAGAGCAGCACCAGCCCGAGCTGAGAGACGTCGAAGAGGTCGCCCGGATCCGGCGCCAGCCCCAGCACCGCCGGCCCCAGCAGCAGCCCGGCCACCAGGTAGCCCAGCACCGAACCCAGCCCCAGCCGCTTCGACAGGGGCGCCGCGATCACCGCGGCCAGCAGGAAAATTGCAGCCTGCTCCAGAAAGGTCATCCGCGGCTCCCCTCGGCTGTCGACCCGCCATCCTAGAACGCGATCCGATCGGGCTCCAGGTGGGGTCTCGGGCCGAGGGTGGAGCCGCGGCCTCAGCCGCGCAGCAGAGCGGCGATCTCGTCCTTCAGGGCCAGGCGGCGCTTGCGCAGCGTCTCCTCGGTCTCCTCCCCGGCCGGTTCGACCCGGGTCTCCATGCGGTGAATCGTGCGATTGACCGTGTGGTACTCCTCGGCGAGCCGCGCGAAGTGCGCGTTCTCCTGCTTCAGGACCGAAATCCTCTCCCGCTGCTCCGGGAACTCTTCGCTCAGTTCGTGGGGCACATGGCTCATATCGTCGCTGCCTCTCCATCCGTTCGGCCGATCCGGCCGCGAAGGCCATCCTTCTCCGGAACCCAGGCGGCGGCATTGACCGGGATCAAGCCCGGGCGAGGTGCCGGCCTTGCACTGCCGGCCACCGCGTCGCACCCTGCCTGCCGCACCGCAACAGAGAATCCCGGACCGATGCAGGACGCCTTCCCCCACGACCCGCAGCTGCTGCCGGGCCGCTTCGCCGACCTGCTGGGCTATCGCTTGGTGGCCTGGGAGCCGGACCGCGCCGAGGTCGAGCTGCTGCTGGAGGAGCGGCATCTGAACCGCAGTGGGCTGATGCACGGCGGCGTGCTCACCACCCTGATCGACGTCGCCTGCGGCTATGCCGGCACCCACTGCAGCCTGCCCGGCAACGTCCGCGGCGCGCTGACGCTCCAGCTCTCGACCCAGTTCGTCAGCACCGGCCGGCGCGGCCAGCGGCTGACGGCGAGCGGCCGCAAGACCGGCGGCGGCCGCTCGGTCTTCTTCGCCGCGGCGGAGGTGCACGACGAAGCGGGCCGGCTGGTGGGCCGCGGCGAGGGCGTCTTCCGCTATCGCCGCGGCTCGGAGTCGCCGGAAGGGCTGCCCCCCGGCAACGCGCCTACCAGCCTCCCCGGCTGAGCCAGCGGTCGACCATCTCCAGCCGGTCGCCCCCCCAGAAGGGCTCGTCGTCGACGAAGAGGAAGGGCGAGCCGAAGACGCCGCGGGCGATCGCCGCCTCCACCTCCTCCTTCGTGCGCCGCTTCACGGCCTCGTCCTGCAGGGCCGCTGCCAGCGCCGCGCGGTCGAGGCCGAGCGACTCGGCCACCGCCAGCACCCCCTCGGCCGAGGCCGCGTCCCCGCCCTCGGCGAAGGCGCGGCGGTAGAGCGCGCCGACCAGCGCCCCCCCGGCCGTGGGATCACCCTCCTGCAGCCAGTAGACGGCGCGGCAGGCGGCCACCGAGGCGAAGGGGAAGGCTGCCGGAAAGGTCAGGGGAATGCCGTGCTCGCGGGCGCTGCGCTGCATGTCGTGGCGCGAGTAGTCGCCCTTCAGGGGCAGCTCGACCAGCGGGCGGCCGCCGGTCTGCTTGTAGACCGCGCCCAGCAGGAAAGGCCGCCAGGCCACGGCCCGCTCGTGCCGCCGCGCCAGCGCCTCGATCCGCTCCGCGGCCAGGTAACCGTATGGGCTGGAGAAGTCGAAGTAGAAGTCGATCGTCCGGGGCGCCATGGCGGCTCCTCTGTAGGCTCGGCGAAGGGATGGCCCATCCTGCCCCGGCCCGATCGCCGGCGGCAAGGCGCCGCAAGCGCAGGCCGGAATGCAGCGCCAATTCCCGTCGCACTAGAAAAATGGCTTCAAATCCGATTCAACCTGCTGCATGATCGCGCCCGCACCGCACAGCGGCCCCGGCACGAACTTCCCGGTTCTAACCGACGGGTCGGAAGGGCAAGAGCCCGTCGTATCGCGGATGGAATCTGCCGATCGTGAGCCGGCGGCAAAGTTCCCCCATCAACGGGGAGATCGCCGGGCGTACCAAGGGACCGAGGGGCGAGGAGCAGGGATGTCGCCGAAGTCGAGCGGCCGTTCGATACCGGCCGTACTTCCGGAGATCGGGCCGGTGCCGAGCGGTTTGCTGGACGAGCGCGCAGAAGACTTCCTGCGCGCGGCGGCCGCCTGGATCTGGGAAACCGACGAGCAGCTGCGCCTGAGCGAGTTCGGCCGCGCCGCCACCGCCGATCTCGGTGTCCCCACGCAGCTTCTGCTCGGCCGACCGCTGCCGCAGCTCGCCGCCGCCGACGAGGAGAGCGCGGCGGTGCTCTCGCTGCTGCGCCGGCGCCAACCCTTCCGCAATCGCACACTGCGGCTGCGCCGGCCCAACGACGGCTCGGAAGTGGCGCTGGTGCTGAGCGGCGTTCCCTTCTTCGACCCCCTGGACGGGCGTTTCGCCGGCTACCGGGGCACCGGCGGACCCGCCGCGGCCGCGCCGATCGCCCTCGGCCGCTCGCGCCGCGCCGAGGTCGCCGAGACCCTGGCCAACGAGGTCGAGCGCCTCTCGGCCGAGGTCTGCGACCTGCGACTCGCGCTGCAGCGCCTGGGCACCGAAACCCCGCAGGGCAGCGGCGACGACGCACAGGAGATGGCGCGTCTCGGCCATGAGCTGCGCTCGCCGCTCAACGCCATCCTCGGCTACGCCGAGTTCGCCCAGCAGCGGCCCTACGGCCCCCTGCCGCTGCGCTACCAGGACTGCATGGAGCGCATCGCCGCGGCGGCGCGCCATCTGCAGCGGGTCGTCGACGCCCTCGGCAGCGATCATCAGGGTGACCTGGCGGCGGCGATGGAAGCCGCGAACGAGGGCGGTGAGGAGAGGGAGAACTGCCGACTCGACCAGGCGATCTCGGAGGCCCTCTCGATCGTCTCGATCGAGGCGGAGCGGCGCAGCGTCGACTGCAGCGCCGTCCCGGTTCCGCTACCCCTGCGTGTCCCCGTCCCGCACGGCGCCCTGGTGCAGATCCTGGTGAATCTGCTGGGCAACGCGGTCAAGTTCTCGCCCGAGAGCGGCGCGGTCGGCCTGGAGGTGGAGACGGAGGGCACCGAGCGCCTGCAGTTGGTGGTCTGGGACCAGGGGGACGGCATTCCCGCCGCCCTGCTCGGCCGCATCTTCGAAGCCGGTTTCCGCGCCGACAACCACGCGCGCGGCGGCCCCGACGGCAAGGGCCTCGGCCTCGCCATCGCCCGCGATCTCGCGCGGCGCTTCGGCGGCGAGATCAAGGCCGAGAACAGCCCGCGGCGCGGCGCCCGGCTCCGCCTGACCCTGCCGCTCGCCGAGAGCGGGCAGGAGCCGGCGAGCGCCTGCGACAACGGCGACTGACGGCAAGCGGCGCCGTCCGCGCCGGGCCTCAATCTCCGTCGATCACCTCGGCCTCTTCCCCCAGGCATCGCTCGGCTTCGCGCTGCCGGAAGATGGCCCGTTCACGGACGTAGGGGTCCAGCGCCCCGGCCATGACGAAGTCGGTCTCGGGGCGGCCCTCCACGTATTCGGTGAAGCGCTTGCTGGAATAGATCGGATAGAGCGCGACGCCGATCAGGCCGGCCAGGGTGGCGTGGGTGACCGCCTTCCCGGTCAGGGACCGCAGGCTGGCGGGTCCCAGCAGCGGCAGCACCAGGTAGGGCCCGTCCGGCACGCCGTGACGGCAGAGCGCCGCGCCGAGATCGACCGGGCGCGCCTGCAGATCGAAGTGCCGCGCCACGTCCATGACGCCCAGCACCCCCGCCGAAGAGTTGACCAGGAAGCGCAGCCCGGCGGCCCCGGCATTGCCGAGATCGCCGCCGAGGCCGGAGGTCACCACGACCACGGGCTCCTGGAGGTTCTGCAGGATATTGTAGGCGCCGCGCTGCACGAGCGGCGGCGCCACCGCCACATAGGCCCGATAGGCGGGATCGAACGCATAGGCCTCGAGCAGCAGGTTGAAGGCGAAGACCGTTCGGTTGACGCGCTCGAAGGGATCGTGGTCGTCGACAACCTCGGCCGCACGCGCCGGCGCCGCGGACAGGAGGGCGAAGAGAGCGGCCAGCGCGAGCCCGCGACCCCAGCGGGCAAGAGACCGCCGGTCGCGGGCGAGAGCCATCAGGCAGAGCCGCCGGCCGGCCCCTCGCTCTCGGGGTCGCCGCTTTCGCCGCCTTCGCCGCGCTCGGCGCGACGCTTGGCCGCCTCCTCCTCGCGCCGCTGCAGCTTCTCCTGCTTCTTCTGTTCCTTGGCGCGGTTGCGCTCGCTGCGCTGCTGGCCGTAGTTCGGCTTGAAAGCCATGGACTCTGCTCCTCGCAGCCGGATTTCAGCGGAAACGAAAAGGGGCACCAGCGAGTGGTGCCCCTCTCCTGGACCCTTGGTGACCGATCAGGCCGCCTTCAGGTTCTCCGCGGAGGTCTTGCCGCGCTTCGGGTCGCGCTGCTCCTCGTAGGAGATCTTCTGGCCCTCGGTCAGGCCGCTCATCCCGGCGCGCTCGACGGCGGAGATGTGGACGAAAACGTCCGGGCCGCCGTTGTCCGGCTGGATGAAGCCGTAGCCCTTGGTGCTATTGAACCACTTGACGGTACCGACAGGCATCCTGTCCTCCGTAGATAGCTTGGAGTTGCACCGCGACGATTGCCGCAGCGCATCAGACTGGCTCTGGGAAAGGCCGCGATCGAGAACCCAGAGGGTGCAGCAGGTCGGCAATCCGAAGCAGAATGACGGTACGTAAGATAGGCGCATGGGCGGCCATCGCAAGGAAATTCTCGCGCGGCTCCCTCAGCCCGCCGCGATCTGGCGCCCGAGAATGAGGCGCTGCACGTCGCTGGTGCCCTCGTAGATCTGGCATACGCGCACGTCACGGTAGATCCGCTCGACGGGAAAATCTTCCAGATAGCCATAGCCGCCATGCACCTGGATCGCCGCGGAGCAGACCTCCTCGGCGATCTCCGAGGCGTAGAGCTTGGCCATCGCGGCCTCGCGCAGGCAGGGCTGGCCGGCATCCCGCAGCGCCGCCGCGTGCAGCGTCATGAGTTCGGCCGCGTGCAGCTTGGTCGCCATGTCGGCGAGGCGGAAGGCCACAGCCTGGTGCTCGACGATCTTGCGGCCGAAGCTCTCGCGCTCGCGGGCGTAGGCGCAGGCGTGCTCGTAGGCGGCCCGGGCCATGCCGACGGACTGGGCGGCGATGCCGATGCGGCCGCCCTCCAGGTTCGCGAGCGCGATCTTGTAGCCCTCCCCCTCCTCGCCGAGCATGAGGTCGGGCGTCAGCTCCATCTCCTCGAAGACGAGCTGGCAGGTGTCGGAGGCGCGCTGACCCAGCTTCTTCTCCACCCGCGCCACCGTGTAGCCGGCGGTGTCGGTCGGCACGATGAAGGCCGAGATACCCTTGCGGCCCTTCTCCGGGTCGGTGACGGCGAAGACGATGGCGACCTGGGCGTGGCGGCCGGAGGTGATGAACTGCTTGGTGCCGTTCAGCACCCACTTGTTGCCCTCGCGCCGCGCGCGCGTCTCGATGGCCGCGGCGTCGGAGCCGGCCTGCGGCTCGGTCAGGCAGAAGGCGCCGAGCCATTCGCCGCGCGCCATGGGCTTGAGGAAGCGCTCCTTCTGCTCCTCGCTGCCGAAGCGCAGGATCGGCTGGCAGCCGACCGAGTTGTGCACGCTCATGATGGTGGAGCAGGCGCCGTCCCCGGCCGCGACCTCGATCAGAGCGAGGGCATAGGAGACCGTGTCGGCGCCGGCGCCGTCCCAGGCCTCCGGCACGGTCATGCCGAGGAAGCCGAGCTCGCCCATCTCGCGCAGCGCCTCGGCCGGAAAGCGCGACTCCCGGTCCCATTCGGCGGCGAAGGGCGCCAGACGATCGCGCGCGAACTGCCGCGCGGTATCCCGGATCAGGCTCTGCTGTTCGTCGAGCAGCATGGAAGGTCCCTCGCAGGTCTCACCAGGGAATGGGAGTGCCGTCGCGGTCGAAGAAGCCGCCGCTGTCCTCCGGTCCCAGCCGGTCGAACAGCGACCGCAGGTCGGCCGCCGCCTCCTCGGGTTCCAACGGCGCCGTCTCGCCGCCGATCTCGCTGCGCAGCCAGCCGGGATGCACTGCGACCACCGTCACACCCTGCTCGGCGAGGTCCGCGGCGAGGCCGCGGGTCGCCATGTTCAGGGCCGCCTTGCTGGTGCGGTAGGGATAGTCGCCGCCGCTCGTCGTCCGCGCGATCGAGCCCAGGACGGAGCTGATGTTGACGATCTGGCGCCGCGTCCCGGCCGCCAGCAGCGGCGCGAACTGCTCCGCCAGGCGCACCGGGCCCATGACGTTGACCGCAAAGCTGCGCGCCCAGTCGTCGAAGTCGAGCGCGCCGAAGACGCCGCCGGGGCAGCGCACGGCCGCGTTGTTGACCAGCAGGTCGATCGGCTCGTCGGCCAGGCTGCGCGCCAGGCTGGAGACCTGCAGCGCGTCGGTCACCTCCAGGCGGTGCAGCGTCAGCCCCTCGCCGAGCGCCTTCAACTCGGCGGCCTTCTCCGGATGGCGGCAGCAGGCGTGCACACGCCAGCCGTCGGCGGCAAAGGAGCGGCTGAGCGCGAGGCCCAGGCCGCGGTTCGCTCCGGTAATGGCGACGCTCGGCAAGGCTTCTCCCCGTGGGTCCGGTGGGCGTCAGGGGCGCGACCCTAGCCCCTCTCCCCGCCCCTGTCATGCCCTCGCGGCACCGCCGGCGCTTCACGCGCACCGGGCCCTCGCGTCCAGGTGGGAGAGAGTCTGTTGCGAGGAGACGGCCATGCAGATCACAGCCTTCGTCTTCACCCTGAGCAACGAGAGCGGCGGCGCGCTGACGCTCGACGGGGAGGAGACCAGCCCGAAGAACGACTGGAGCGAGCCGCCGCCGGACGGCATCGCCAAAGACGGCTCGGTCCCCGTCAGCGGCGAGACCGGCGCGGGCGGCCAGTGGCAGGCCAACTACGACGGCGGCGGACAGAGCTACGGCTTCCTCTTCTCCGTCTCGCAGTTCGGCCACTCCTTCGAGCCGCGCAACTGCCGGCTGGAGAAGCCGACGACGAAGGACGGGGTCTACAGCGCGACGGTCGTCTTCGCGGTGCAGGGCGAGGAGGACTGACCGGCCCGCTCGGCCCCGCTCCGGCTCAGTTGAAGAGGTCGGGCTGGGTCTTCGCCAGATGTTCGTAGATCGGCTGGAAGTGCAGCCAGCCGATGTACTCGCTGCCGACGTGCTCGCGGCTGTAGCGGGCGCGGTCGGGCGGCACCTCGATCGGCGTGTGGCCGGTGGCCTCGACCATGAGCTGCTGTCGGCAGCAGCGCTCCAGGGCGATGAACCAGAAGGCCGCCGACTCGATGCTGTGCCGGCTCGCCGTCAGCAGGCCGTGATTCTGGTGGATCGCCGCCTTCACGCCCTTGAAGGACTTCGCGACGCTGGGGCCGGCCTTGTTCTCGACCGCCACGGCTCCCGCCTCCGCGCCGATCACCACGTGATCCTCGAAGAAGGCGCAGGCGTCCTGGGTGATCGGCGCGAGCGGCCGGCCGAGGGCAGCGAAGGCCGTGCCGTAGACCGTGTGGGCGTGGCACATGGCCAGGATGTCGGGATGCTCCTCGTGGACCGCGGCGTGCAGCACGAAGCCGGCGCGATTCACGGCGTAGTCGCCCTCGATCACCTGGCCGTCGTGGTCGACCAGGATCAGGTTCGACACGCGGACCTGGTCGAAGTGCACCGCCATGGGATTGGTCCAGTAGAGCTCGGGCCGCTCCGGGTCGCGGATGGTCAGGTGGCCGGCGAAGCCATAGTCGAAGCCCTGCTGGGCGAAGGCTCGGCAGGCGGCGACGAGGCGCTCCTTGCGGTGGCGCCGCTCCTCTTCGGCCGAATTGAAGCGGGGAAGCTCCGGGAAGATCAGGCCGGCCTGCTCCGGCTGATAGATCGACTGGCGCGTGCCCAGATCCGGCATGGCGTTTCTCTCCCTTCATCCTTCCGTCAGACGAGGCTCCGGGACAGCGCCCGGCCTCGTCTCCTTGTGAAGAGCGAGCCTAGGCGAAGCGGCTCCGGGGCGAAATCCGCACCGTGCCGATAACTGATATTCCGTCCGGCAATGCGCCCGGCAACAGGAAAGCCCGATCCTACCAGGGCGGCTCGCGGAAGGCCGCCGCCAGGTAGTCGACGAAGACCCGGATGCGCGGCAGCAGGTCCCGCTCCGGCAGGAAGACGGCGTGGAAGGCGCCGTCGTCGGGGGCCTGGAAGCGCTCCAGCAGCGGCACCAGCCGGCCCTCGGCGATGGCCGGGCGGGCGAGGTGCTCGGCGATCCGCATGATGCCCACGCCGGCCAGGCAGAGGGCGTAGAGCGACATGCCGTTGTTGCTGCGTAAGCTTCCCTGCACCGAGACGCTGGTGGGAGCGCCGTCGACCAGGAAGGGCCAGCGGTTCAGATGGTCCTGCGCGCCCTGCCACAGCAGGCAGTCGAAGCGCGCCAGCTCGGCCGGCGTCTCCGGCGCGCCGTGGCGCGCGACGAAGTCCGGCGAGGCGGCGACCACCCGGCGCAGGCCGCAGAGCCGGCGGCTCACCAGCCCGGAATCGCGCAGCCGCCCCATGCGGATCGCCACGTCGATGCGATCCTCGATCAGGCTGACGCTCTCGTCGGTCAGGGAGAGGCCGACGGTGAGCCCCGGGTGGCGGGCCATGAAGTCCGGCAGGATCGGCACCACGCGGTCCAGGCCGAAGGCGAGCGGGGCCGAGACCCGCAGCTCGCCGGAGATCCGTTCGCGGCCGCGCTGCATCTCCGCCTCGGCCGCCTCGACGGCGTCGATGGCCCGGCCGCAGGCGCGCAGGAAGAGTTCCCCCTCGGCGGTCAGGCGGTGGCCGCGGGTGCTGCGATGCAGGAGCTTGACGCCCAGCCCCTCCTCCAGCCGCCGGACGGTCTGACTGACGAAGGGCTGGCTGACTCCGAGGACCTGCGCCGCCGCGGTGAAGCCGCCGGTCTCCACCACGCTCTGGAAGACCCGCATCGCGACCAGCCGGTCATCCTTCATGGGGCAACCCCTCGCCGGCCCGCCGTCCTTTGCGTTCAGCTCCCGCCGGAAGGCTCCTCCATGCCCGGCAGCGTCACGCCGGAAAGCGCTGCATAGACCCGCGCCACGGTGGAGTCGTCCAGCGCCCCCAGGCCGGAGCCGGCCGCCGCCAGGTACTGCTGCAGCGCGCCGGCCGCCAGCGGCACGGGGTAGCGCTGCTCGCGGGCCGTGTCGACGACGATGCCCAGGTCCTTGACGAAGATCTCGACGGCGCTGCGCGGGCGGGTGTCGCCCTCGATCAGCCGCGGCATGCGGTTCTCGAACATCCAGGAGTTGCCGGCGGAGCGGGTGATGACCTCGTAGACCTGCTGCAGGTCCAGCCCCAGCCTGGCCGCCAGCGTCATGGCCTCGGCCGCGGCGCAGAGATGCACCCCGGTCAGCAGCTGGTTGATGACCTTGACCGCCGAGCCCTGGCCGGACTCCTCGCCGAGGCGGAAGACCGTCTCCGCCATGGCCTCCAGCGCCGCCTCGCACTTGGCGAAGGCCGCCTCGGAGCCCGAGCCCATGACGGTGATGGCGCCGGCCTCGGCCTTGGCCTCGCCGCCGCTGATCGGCGCGTCGAGGTGCAATAGCCCCTTCTCGGCCAGCCGATCGCCCAGGGCGCGCGCATAGGTCGGCGGCACGGTGCTGGAGACCATCACCGCGGCGCCGGGGGCGAGGCGCTCGGCGCAGCCCTGCGGGCCGAAGAGGATCGCCTCCACCTGGGCCGCGTTGACCACCACCAGGATCAGCAGGTCGGCGCCCTCGGCCGCCGCGGCCGCGGAGTCCGAGACCGGGTCGCCCAGGGCCGCCCGGCGCTCGGGCGCGAGATCGACGCCGGTCGCGGCGATTCCCGCGCGGCGCAGCGAGCGCGCCATGCCCAGCCCCATGGCCCCCAGCCCCACCAGCACCGCCTTGCCGATCTTTTCCGCCATCTGTCGTCCTCCCTGAGTTTTTTCTGTTCGCTTCCGGTCCTGCAGCGAGACGGCTGCTCTTCACGCACTCTCGGCGAAGAGCTCGCGGCCGATCAGCCAGCGGCGGATCTCGCTGGTGCCGGCGCCGATCTCGTAGAGCTTGGCGTCGCGCAGCAGGCGACCGGTCGGATAGTCGTTGATGTAGCCGTTGCCGCCCAGGATCTGGATGGCGTCGAGGGCCAGCAGCGTCGCCTTCTCGGCGGCGTAGAGGATGGCGCCGGCAGCGTCCTTGCGGGTGGTCTCGCCGCGGTCGCAGGCCTTGGCCACGGCGTAGACGTAGGCCTTGCAGGCGTTCATCGTGGTGTACATGTCGGCCAGCTTGCCCTGGATCAGCTGGAACTCGCCGATCGCCTGGCCGAACTGCTTGCGCTCGTGCACGTAGGGAATCACCTCGTCCATGCAGGCCTGCATGATGCCGAGCGGCCCCGCGGCCAGCACCGCGCGCTCGTAGTCGAGGCCGCTCATCAGCACGTTGACGCCCTTGCCGAGCGCGCCCAGGACGTTCTCCTCCGGCACCTCGCAGTCCTCGAAGACCAGTTCGCAGGTCGGCGAGCCGCGCATGCCGAGCTTGTCCAGCTTCTGGGCGATGGAGAAGCCCTTGAAGCCCTTCTCCACCAGGAAGGCGGTGATGCCGCGCGGGCCGGCCTCGGGATCGGTCTTGGCGTAGATCACCAGGGTCTCGGCCTCGCTGGCGTTGGTGATCCACATCTTCGAGCCGTTCAGGATCCAGCGGTCGCCCTTCTTCTCCGCCCGGGTCTTCATGGAGACCACGTCGGAGCCGGCGCCCGGCTCGCTCATGGCCAGCGAGCCGACGTGCTCGCCGGAGATCAGCTTGGGCAGGTAGCGGCGCTTCTGCTCTTCCGTGCCGTTGCGGCGGATCTGGTTGACGCAGAGGTTGGAGTGGGCGCCGTAGGAGAGGCCGACCGAGGCGCTGGCGCGGCTCACCTCCTCCATCGCCACCACGTGCTCCAGGTAGCCCAGGCCGGCGCCGCCGTAGTCCTCCTCCACCGTGATGCCGTGCAGGCCGAGGTCGCCCATCTTCGGCCAGAGCTGGCGTGGAAACTGGTCGCTGCGGTCGATCTCGGCGGCCAGCGGCGCGATCTCGGCGGCGGCGAAGGAGGCCACGGAATCGCGCAGCATCTCGGCCGTCTCGCCCAGGTCGAAGTTGAGGCTCGGCAGGCGGTTGGGGATCATGGCTGCTTCCTTCGCGTCTCGTCGTGGGGCCCGGGCCTCAGCCCGCGGCCGGCATGTCGGCGCGCCCGTCCAGGCGCATCAGGGTCTGCTGCATCTTGGCACAGATCTTCTCGCGTTCGCCCTTGGCCACGAAGACCTCGACGTCGCAGATCGTGAGCGTCCGGCCCGGCTTGAAGACCCGCCCCACCGCCCGCAGGCGCTCGCCGTCGGCCGGCGCCAGCAGGTTGATCTTGAACTCCACCGTCAGCACGGAAGAGTCGGCCGGAAAGAGGCTGTAGGCGGCATAGCCGCCGGCGGAATCGGCGATGGTGCTGGTGACGCCGGCATGGAAGAAGCCGTGCTGCTGCGACAGGCCGGAGTGGTAGTCCAGCGCGATCTCGACCTCGCCCGGGGCGACGCGGACCATCTTGGCGCCCAGCGTCGCCATCACGCCCTGCCGGGCGAAGGACTCCCGCACCCGGCGCTCGTAGTCCGGATCCCGCGCTTCGAAGGCCGTCATCTTTCCTCCCTTTCCTCCCCTCGCGTCATAGCGCGGCCTTCGCCGGGCCGCCAAGCAAATAGCCCCGGCGCCCCCGGCCGGCACGCTGGACGCCCCGCGGCGCGGCTGCTAAGCAGCGGGCCTCGACTTCTCCGCCACCCGGGACCGAGCCGCTTGACCTGGCTGCGCCGCCTCTACGACTGGACCATGGGGATGGCGGCGCACCGCAACGCGCTGGCGGTGCTCTTCCTCATTGCGCTGATCGAGGCATCGGTCTTCCCGATTCCGCCCGACGTGCTGCTGATTCCCATGATCCTGGCGGCACGCGAGCGCGCCTGGCTCATCGCCGCCGTGGCCACGGCGGGCTCGGTGCTGGGCGGCTTCCTGGGTTACGGTATCGGCTGGGGCCTGTTCGAGAGCATCGGCCGGCCGGTGCTGGCCTTCTACGGCTACGTCGACCGCTTCGAGGACTTCGCCGCCGCCTACAACGAGTGGGGCGCCTGGATCGTCGCCGGCGCCGGCTTCACCCCCTTCCCCTACAAGGTCATCACCATCGCCAGCGGCGCCACCGGGCTGGACCCGGCCACCTTCGGCCTGGCCTCGCTGGTCTCGCGCGCCGGGCGCTTCTTCCTGGTGGCCGCCCTGCTCTACTGGTTCGGCCCGCCGATCCGCCGCTTCATCGAGGCCTGGCTGCCGCAGCTCACGCTGCTTTTCTTCGTGCTGCTGCTGGGCGGCTTCGTGGCGCTGCGCTGGCTGCTTTGACCGCGGGGGCCAGAGACACCATGTCACCAGCCATGTCGAGCCTGCTGCGACGCCCCGCCGCCCTGCCCGCCCTGCTGCTCCTGGGGAGCGGCGGCGCGCTGCTCGGCGCGCTCTTCTTCCAGTACGGCCTGGGGCTGGCGCCCTGCGCGCTCTGCCACGACCAGCGCTACGCCCACCTGGTGGTGCTGGTGCCGGCCGCGGCGGCGCTCTTCCTCGGCGGCCGGGCGCGCCGCGTCCTCGTCGCCCTGGCCGGCCTGGCGCTGCTGGGCGGCGCCGGCATCGCCGGCTTCCACGTCGGCGTCGAGCAGGGCTGGTGGAGCGGCCCCTCGGGCTGCGCCGCGCCCTCGCTGGCCGGCCTCTCGGTCGAGCAGCTGCGCGCCGCCCTGGAGGCGACGCCGGTGGTGCGCTGCGACGAAGTGCCCTGGTCGCTGTTCGGCATCTCCATGGCAGGCTACAACTTCCTGCTGTCGCTGGGGCTGGGGCTGATCGCCCTGGGCTGGGCGGCACGCGCCACGCGCGGAGGCGAGGCATGAGCGAGACGGGCGAAGGCAAGCCGCACAGCCGGGCCTACCGGCCGGGCGATCCCGACCGGCGCGAGCGGATGGAACGGCTGCTGCGGGTCGACCAGGCCGGGGAGTACGGCGCCCGGCGCATCTACGAGGGCCAGCTCGCGGTGCTCGGCAAGACCGAGGCGGGTCCGATCATCCGCCACATGCACGAGCAGGAGCTGGAGCACCTGCGCACCTTCGACCAGCTGCTGCCGGAGCGCCGGGTGCGCCCCACCCTGCTGCAGCCGGTCTGGCACGTGGCCGGCTTCGCGCTCGGCGCCGCCACGGCGCTGCTGGGCGAGCGCGCCGCCATGGCCTGCACCGTGGCCGTGGAAGAGGTGATCGACGAACACTACGCCGAACAGGTCGCGGAGCTGGCCGACGCGCCCGAGGAGGCGGAGCTGCGCGAGACCATCGAGCGCTTCCGCGCCGAGGAGCTGGAGCACCGCGACATCGGCCTGGAGCACGAGGCCGAGCAGACCCCCGGCTACGAACTGCTGACCGGCCTGGTCAAGGCCGGCTCCCGCGCCGCCATCTGGCTCAGCAAGCGGGTCTGAGCGGCAAGCGCGCCCTCTGACCGGGCAGCGTCATCGCGAGCGACCGCAGGGAGCGTGGCGATCCAGGGCCGTTGCCCTCTGGCCCCTGGATTGCTTCGCTACGCTCGCAATGACCGGAAAGTGCTCGCCGCCCCCTCAGGCCTCCAACTCGGAATCCCAGTAGAGGAAGTCGGTCCAGCTCTCGTGCAGGAAGCCGGGCGGGAAGGCGCGGCCGTTCTCCTGCAGGCGGAAGGTGGTGGGCTGCATCGGCTCGACCAGCGGGAACATGCCGCAGTCGCGCGGCATGCGGTTGCCCTTCACCAGGTTGCAGCACTGGCAGGCGGCGACGACGTTCTCCCAGGTGGTGCGCCCGCCGCGCGAGCGCGGCACCACGTGGTCGAAGGTCAGGTCCTCCGAGGCACTGACCTCGCCGCAGTACTGGCACTGGAAGCGGTCGCGCAGGAAGACGTTGAAGCGCGTGAAGGCCGGCCGCCGGTCGAGATGCACGTATTCCTTGAGCGAGATCACGCTCGGCAGCCGCATCGTGAAGCTGGGGGAGTGGACCTCGCGCTCGTATTCCGAGAGGACGTTCACGCGGTCGAGAAAGACCGCCTTGATCGCGTCCTGCCAGCCCCAGAGCGACAGGGGAAAGTAGCTCAAGGGACGGAAGTCCGCATTGAGTACGAGCGCAGGGAAACCTTCGGCCGCAGCCACGTGTCCTTCTCCCGCTTCGCCCCCGGGACTCGGCCACTCGGCGACCGAGCGGCTCCTACTTACTCCGCCCCCCGAAAGCACACAAGATATTGTAGCCGCAGCGGCGAAGACTTCACCTTCCTGTCACGAAACCTCGTTGGCGGCCTGCCGTCCCGCCCCGAAAGCGCGCAGCAGGAAGCGAGCGGCCAGCTCCAGCCCCGGCTGGTCGATGCCGTGCCCCAGGCCGGGCCGGGCGTGGGCCTCCACCGGCACGCCGGCGGCCCGCAGCGCCGCCTCCGCCGAGGCCAGGGCGCCGAAGGGCACCACCTCGTCGGCGTCGCCGTGGACGAGCAGCACCGGCGGCCGCGCCGTGACCTCGGCGGCCAGCCGCTCCGGCGCCACCAGATGCCCGGAGAAGCCCAGCACCGCCGCCGCCGGCCGCGGCCGGCGCAGCGCCGTGTGCAGCGCCATCATGCAGCCCTGGCTGAAGCCGAAGAGGGCCAGGCGACTGTCGTCCAGGCCGTGGCGCTCCAGCTCGGCGTCGAGGAAGGCGTCAAGCGGCCCGCGCGCGCCCTCGGCGCCGGCCAGCAGGGCTTGCGGCTCGCGGCTCTGCAGGCTGAACCACTGCCGGCCCATGGGCGCCATGTCGCAGGGCCAGGGGGCGTCGGGCGAAACGAAGAGCGTGTCGGGAAAGAGCTGCCCCAGCACCGGCGCCAGCCCGATCAGGTCGCTGCCGTCGGCGCCCAGGCCGTGCAGGAAGACCAGCAGCCGCTCCGGCCGGCCGCCGCCGTAGGGACCCTCGCGCGGGCCGTCGAGCTGGATGGGAAGGGTCATGGGCGCCGCCTTTCGCTGAATCACTGGCCTCCGGGTGTGGCGAAGCGCGGCGCCCCCGTCAAGCCACCCCCGAGCCCTCGACGGGCGGCCGGTCGAAGCGGCGATAGTGCCAGAGCAGCCGCGCCGCCACCGCGCGCAGCGGCCGCCAAGCCTCGGCCGCCTGCCGCAGGGCGCCGGCGTCGGGCCGCTCCGGCAGGGCCTGCAGCCGCTGCAACCCCTGCATGATGCCGACGTCGTCGGCCGGGAAGACGTCGGGCCGGCCGTGCGAGAAGAGCAGGTAGCACTCGGCCGACCAGCGCCCCAGCCCCTTGACCCGCACCAGCCGCTCGATCGCCGCCTCGTCCTCCAGGCGGTCGATCTCGGCCAGATCGAGGCCGCCGGAGCGCAGCAGCTCCGCCAGGGAGAGGGCATAGCGCGCCTTCGGCCGCGACAGCCCGGCGCCGCGCAGCGCCGCCTCGTCGAAGGCCAGCAGCCGCTCCGGCTCCAGCGGCGCCACCAGCGCCTCCAGCCGCGCCCAGATCGCCGCCGCCGAGGCCAGCGAGACCTGCTGCGCGACGATGATGCGCAGCAGCGTCGCGAAGCCCGGCGGTCGGTAGCGCAGCGGCGGCGGCCCGGCCTCGGCCACGGCGCGTTCGAAGGCGGGCTCCAGCGCCGCCAGCGCCGCCACGGCGGCCGGCAGCGTCTCCTCGGTGATGCGTTCGATGCTCGTCATGGACGGCAGTCTAGCCGAGCCGATGGTCCCGCGCCTTCCCGAAGCCTGCGGCGACTGGCGCCGCCGCCGAGAGCCATCGTTTTCAACGCAGAGGGCACGGAGAAGCGCGGAGGACACGGAGCGGCCGGCGCGTCGTGATCCGGCGGAGCTCTGATACCGACGAGCCTATGAAAGCACCTTCGGCGCATCTGCCCCCTCACCCCGTCTCTCTCCCACGAGAGGCTAGCGTGGTGAACCTCGCCGGGTTTGCCGGGGGCAGGATTGTGGCACTGGCCCCTCCCCCGTCATCGCGAGCGACCGAAGGGAGCGTGGCGATCCAGGGGCCACAGCCTCTGGCCCCTGGATCGCTTCGCTGCGCTCGCAATGGCGGCGGCGCGGTCGGGAGCGACAGGACCGCTCTGCGTCGTGCCTGATGCAACGAGTTCCACAGCCTCCGTGGCCTCCGCGCTTCTCCGTGCCCTCCGTGCTGAAAAAACGAAGGCTGCCCTTTCGCTCCCCCGCCGGGGCTGGACCCTGGTCCGGCGGCGGGCTATGCCCTGGGCCATGCCCGAGACCACGCGCTTCGCGCCCTCGCCGAGCGGGCGGCTGCACCTGGGCCACGCCCATTCGGCGCTCTTCGCCGCGCGCGCGGCGGCGGGCGGGCGCTTCCTGCTGCGCATCGAGGACATCGACCTCGGCCGCTGCCGCCCCGAGCACGAGGCCGGCATCCTGGAGGACCTGGCCTGGCTGGGTTTGACCTGGGAAACGCCGGTGCGGCGCCAGTCGGAACACTTCGCCGACTACCGCACGGCGCTCGACCGCCTGCGGGGCGAGGGACTCGTCTATCCCTGCTTCTGCACCCGGCGGGAGATCGCCGCCGAGATCGCGCGGGCCGGCAGCGCCCCGCACGGGCCGGACGGGCCGCTCTACCCGGGCACCTGCCGCCGCCGCGCCGAGGACGAGCGGGCCGAGCGCCTGGCCGCAGGCGAGCCCCACGCCTGGCGCCTGGACCTGGCCGAGGCGCAGCGCCGCGCGGGCCCGCTGACCTGGCACGATCTCGGCGCCGGCGAACAGGCCGCGCGGCCGGAACTGCTGGGCGACGCCGTCCTGGCCCGCAAGGAGGTGCCGACCAGCTACCACCTCGCCGTGACGCTGGACGACGCGCTGCAGGAGATCGGGCTGGTGACGCGCGGCCAGGACCTCTTCCACGCCACCCACCTGCACCGCCTGCTGCAGGCGCTGCTCGGCCTGCCGGTGCCGCGCTGGCACCACCACGCGCTGCTGAGCGACGCGGAGGGCAAGCGTCTGGCCAAGCGCCACGACGCCCTCTCGCTGACCGCCCTGCGCGCCGCCGGCCGCAGCCCCGCCGAGGTCCGCGCCCTGGCCGGCTTCCCGGACTGAGGGCGGCGGGGCGCTACGGCCGCAAGGCACCCCGTCATCGCGAGCGACCGCAGGGAGCGCGGCGATCCAGGGCCGCAGCCTCTTGCCCCTGGATTGCTTCGCTACGCTCGCAATGACAGGGTCAGCGATCGCGCGCGTAGGAAAGCTCGGCGACCAAGAAGCCCGCCCGCGCGCCCTCCCTAGGGCCGCTGCAGCAGCAGGGCGATGCCCTGGCCGATGCCGATGCACATGGTGCAGAGGGCGAAGTGGGCCTGGCGCTTCTTCAGCTCCAGCGCCGCGGTCAGCGCCAGTCGGGCGCCCGAGGCGCCGAGCGGGTGCCCCAGCGCGATGGCGCCGCCGTTGGGATTGACCCGCTCCTCGTCGTCGGCCAGGCCGAGCCGGCGGGTGACCGCCAGGGCCTGGGCGGCGAAGGCCTCGTTGAGCTCGATCACGTCGACCTCGTTGATGGAGAGGCCGAGGCGCTGCAGCAGCTTCTCGCTGGCCGGGGCCGGGCCGATGCCCATGATCCGCGGCGGCACGCCGGCGGTCGCCATGCCGCGCACCCGCGCCAGCGGCGTCACGCCCAGGCGCTCCACCGCCGCCTCCGAGGCCAGCAGCAGCGCCACGGCGCCGTCGTTGACGCCGGAGGCGTTGCCGGCCGTGACCGTGCCGTTCGGCCGGAAGGGCGTCGGCAGGGCGGCCAGCTTCTCCAGCGAGGTCTCGCGCGGATGCTCGTCCTCGGCCACCACCCTCGGCTCGCCGCGGCGCTGCGGAATGGTCACCGGCACGATCTCCTGGGCGAGGCGCCCGCTCGCCTGGGCCGCCAGCGCCCGCTCCTGCGATCGCAGCGCGAAGGCGTCCTGGTCGGCGCGGGAGATGCCGAACTCGGCGGCGACGTTCTCCGCCGTCTCGGGCATGGAGTCACTGCCGAAGCGCTTCTGGATCGCCGGATTGACGAAGCGCCAGCCGATGGTGGTGTCGTAGATCTCCGCCTTGCGGTCGAAGGCGCTCTCGGCCTTGCCCAGGACAAAGGGCGCGCGGGTCATGGACTCGACGCCGCCGGCGATCACCAGCTCGGCCTCGCCGCAGCGGATCGCCCGCGCGGCGCTGCCGACGGCGTCCAGGCTGGAGCCGCAGAGGCGGTTGATGGTGGCGCCCGGCACGCTCTCGGGCAGGCCGGCCAGCAGGGCGGCGTTGCGTGCCACGTTGCGGCTGTCCTCGCCGGCCTGGTTGGCGCAGCCCAGCAGCACCTCGTCGACCGCCGCCGGCTCCAGCGCCGGCACCCGCTCCAGCAGCGCGGCGATGCAGTGCGCCGCGAGATCGTCCGGCCGCACCGCGGCCAGGGCACCGCCATAGCGGCCGAAGGGGCTGCGCAGCCCGGCGACGACGAAGACCTCGGTCATGATGCTCTCCTCAACGGCCGGTGAAGGCGGGCGGGCGCTTCGCCAGGAAGGCGGCCACACCCTCGCGGTAGTCGTCCCCCTGCCCGGCCGCGCGCTGCAGGTCGCGCTCCAGGTCGAGCTGGGTGTCGAGATCGTTGGTCGCGCCGGCCTGGATCGCCTGCTTGATCAGGCCCAGCGCCCGGGTCGGCTGGCTCGCCAGGCGGGCGCAGAGCGCGTGTGCCGTCGGCAGCAGGGCCTCGTCGTCGCAGACCTGCCAGATCAGGCCCCAGGCTTCGGCCTGCTCCGCCGAGAGCGGCTCGCCGAGCAGCGCCAGCGCCTTGGCCCGCGCCTCGCCGACCAGCCGCGGCAGCAGCCAGGTCCCGCCGCAGTCAGGGATCAGGCCGATGCGGCAGAAGGCCTGGATGAAGCGCGCCGAGCGCGCCGCCAGCACCAGGTCGCAGGCCAGCGCCAGGTTGGCGCCGGCGCCGGCGGCGACGCCGTTGACGGCGCAGACCACCGGCTTCGGCAGGGCGCGCAGGCGGCGGACCAGCGGGTTGTAGAGGCGCTCCAGCGTGGCGCCGAGGTCGGGGGCCTCGCCCGTCGGGAAGCTGCGGTCGGAGAGGTCCTGGCCGGCGCAGAAGCCGCGGCCGGCCCCGGTCAGCAGCAGCGCGCGGATCGCCGGATCGGCCTCCACCCGCCCCAGGGCCTCGGCCAGATCGGCATGCAGCCGTTCGTCGAAGGCGTTCAGCTTCTCGGGCCGGTTCAGGGTGACGACGGCATAGCCCTCAAGCGTCTCGTAGCGGATCGTCTGCGTTTCCATGCCGCCCTCTTGCCGGGATTCCGATCGAGGAGTCTTATAGCCCGCCGTCGCCCGCGCGTCCCGGCCGCTCGGTCTCGGAGACGACGGTCCCGGACACGATGGCCGCGACGAAGGCGGCGATCGCGGCCAGCACCTCGGCCTCGCGCTCGCGCTGGGGCACGTGGCCGCAGCCGGGCAGCACTAGGCGGCCGTGCGGCCCGGAAACCCCGGCCTCGATGGCGTCGAGCTGGGCCAGGGTGGCGTATTCGTCGTCTTCGCCCTGGATCAGCAGCAGCGGGGCGGTGATGCCCGGCAGGCGGTCCTCGATGTTCCAGGCGCGGAACTCGGGCCGCAGCCAGGTGTCGTGCCAGCCGCGGAAGGTCGCCTCGGCGTCGCGGTGGTGGCGTGCCAGCCGCTCGGCCAGGCCGCCCTCGCGGAAGGCCTCGCCGGCGCGGCGGATGCCTTCGACCGTGACCTCCTCGACGAAGACGTGCGGGGCCATGGCCACCAGGCCCAGCGGCGGGCGCGGCGCGTCGGCGGCGTGCAGCAGCGCGATCGAGGCGCCGTCGGAGTGGCCGACCAGCAGCGGCGCCTCCACCGCCAGCGCCTCGAGCAGCTCCGGCAGCACCAGCAGCGCCTCGTCCTGCAGGTAGTGCAGCGGCCGCGGCGCGCGCAGCGGATCGGAGCCGCCGTAGCCGTAGCGGGAGTAGGCCAGGACCGGGCAGCCGGTCGCGGCCGCCAGCTTCTCCGGAAAGTCGCGCCACAGCCCGACCGAGCCCAGCCCCTCGTGCAGCAGCACCAGGCAGGGGGCTCCCGACCGCCGTCCCGGCAGCCGCCGATACTCGAGGCGGTGGCCCCCGGCCGTCAGGTGGTCTAGCGTCGTCGTCACGGGGAAGGTCCTCGATCCCAGCTCGGCAAGCGCGCGGATCCTCTCCCGGATCGCCCGGAGGATCAACCGCGCCCGACCGCTGGAAGCACCGCGGTGCAGTGACTAGATTGGAAGCCATGGACACGATCGAAGCCCTGACCACGCGCCGCTCTCCCCTCGCCCTGATGCCGGAAGCGCCGCCCGAAACCGTCGTGCGACGCGCGCTTGAGACGGCTCTCTGCGCCCCCGACCACGGCAAGCTGCGCCCCTGGCGCTTCCTGCTGCTGCAGGGAACGGACCGCGACCGCCTGGGCGCCGTCATGGCCGAGGCCCTGGCCGCGCGCGAGCCGGAAGCGCCGGAGAGCCTGCTGGAGAAGGAGCGGGCCAAGCCGCAGCGCGCGCCGCTGATCATCGGCGTGGCGGCGCGGCTGCAGCACGACCACCCGAAGATCCCCGTGGAGGAGCAGCGCCAGGCCGTGGCCTGTGCCGCCTTTTCGGTCATGCTGGCGCTGCACGCCCAGGGCTGGGGCTGCCAGTGGAAGACCGGCGCGCCGGTCCGCGACCGCCGGGTGCTGGAAGCGCTGGGGCTGGAGGAGAACGACGAGCTGCTGGCCTTCCTCTATGTCGGCGCGCCCGCCGGCGCCGTTCCGCCGCGCCGCCCGGCCGAGCCGGAGGAGTTCCTGCTGAGCCTTCCCTCCCTGGACGCCGCGGCGCAGTAGCCGCGGCACACTTTCGACGGACGCGAGGCTCTGCTAAACCGCGAGCCGAACAAGGCGACCAGCTAGGAAGGAAGGCCGGAGATGAGCGACGCGCACCGCAACCTGATCGGCGGCGAGTGGATCGAGGCGGCCGAGGCCTCGAAGAACATCAACCCCTCCAACACCGAAGAGGTGGTGGGCCTCTACGCCGCCGCCGGCGCAGGCGACGCCGAGCGCGCCATCGCCGCGGCCAAGGCGGCCGCCCCCGCCTGGAACCGCTCCTCGATCCAGCAGCGCCACGACATCCTCAAGGCCGCCTCCGACGAGATCCTGGCGCGCAAGGAGGAGCTGGGTCGCCTGCTCGCCCGCGAGGAGGGCAAGACCCTGGCCGAGGGTATCGGCGAGACGGTGCGCGCCGGGCAGATCTTCGGCTTCTTCGCCGGCGAGTGCCTACGCCTGGCCGGCGAGGTGCTGGACAGCGTGCGCCCCGGCGTCGGCGTCGAGGTGACCCGCGAGCCGGTCGGCGTGGTCGGCATCATCACGCCCTGGAACTTTCCCATCGCCATCCCGGCCTGGAAGATCGCGCCGGCCCTGGCCTACGGCAACACGGTGGTCTTCAAGCCGGCCGACCTGGTGCCGGGCTGCGCCTGGGCGCTGGTGGACATCCTGCAGCGCGCCGGCCTGCCGGCGGGCGTGCTGAACCTGGTGATGGGCCGCGGCTCCGTGGTCGGTCAGGCGATCCTGGACAGCCGCGACGTCGACGCCGTGACCTTCACCGGCTCGGTCGCCACCGGCAAGCGCGTGGCCGCGGCCTGCGCCGAGCACATGCGCAAGGTCCAGCTGGAGATGGGCGGGAAGAACCCGCTCGTGGTGCTGGACGACGCCGACCTGAAGACCGCGGTGGAGTGCGCCGCCAACGGCGCCTTCTTCTCCACCGGCCAGCGCTGTACCGCCTCCTCGCGCCTGGTGGTGACCGAGGGCATCCACGACCGCTTCGTCGGCGCGCTCACCGAGCGGCTGCAGGGGCTGGTGGTGGACGACGCGGTCAAGCCCGGCACCCACATCGGCCCGGTGGTCGACCAGCGCCAGCTGGACCAGGATCTCTCCTACATCGAGATCGCGCGCAAGGAGGGGGCGAAGCTGCACTGGGGCGGAGAGCGGCTGAACCGCGACACCCCGGGCTTCTACCTGCAGCCGGCGCTCTTCACCGAGACCGACAACGCCATGCGCATCAACCGCGAGGAGGTCTTCGGGCCGGTCGCCAGCGTCGTGCGGGTCAAGGACTACGAGGAGGCCCTGGCGGTCGCCAACGACACCGACTTCGGGCTCTCGGCCGGCATCTGCACCGGCAGCCTGAAGCACGCCAGCCACTTCCGCCGCAACGCCGAGGTCGGCATGGTGATGGTCAACCTGCCGACCGCGGGCGTCGACTACCACGTGCCCTTCGGCGGCCGGAAGGGCTCCTCGCTGGGCGCGCGCGAGCAGGGCCGCTACGCCGCGGAGTTCTACACCACCGTGAAGACGGCCTACACGCTTCCCGTCTGAGGCCCGGCCCGAGGGCCGGCTTGCCTGGGGACGGCGGCTGCGCGAAACTGCCGCCGTCCCGGCATGGCGGCCGGGGAAAGGCAGGAGAGTCATGGCGAAGCCCAAGGTGTTCATCGACGGAGAGGCCGGCACCACCGGCCTGCAGATCCGCGCGCGGCTGGAGGGGCGCAGCGACCTGGAACTGGTCGCCATCGATCCCGCGAAGCGCAAGGACGCCGACGAGCGACGCCGCCTGCTGAACGAGGCCGACCTGGTGGTGCTCTGCCTGCCCGACGCCGCGGCGAAGGAGTCCGTGGCCATGATCGAGCGGGCGGGGGTGAAGGTCCTGGACGCCTCCACCGCCCACCGCGTCGCCGAGGGCTGGGTCTACGGCTTTCCGGAGCTGACCCGGCAGCAGCAGGCCGCGGTGGCCGGGGCGACCCGCGTCTCCAACCCGGGCTGCTATCCCACCGGCGCGGTGGCACTGATTCGGCCGCTGGTCGACGCCGGCCTGTTGCCGGCCGACTACCCGGTCGTGGTGCACGGCGTCTCCGGCTACAGCGGCGGCGGCCGCCAGCTGATCGAGTCCTTCGAGGGCCAGGGACCGGAGCCGACGGCCGAGAACTATCGCCTCTACGGCCTGGGCCTGGCGCACAAGCACCTGCCGGAGATGCGGCACTACGCCGGGCTGGCGCAGCCGCCGCTCTTCTTCCCGGCGGTGGGGCGCTTCCGCCAGGGCATGCTGGTGCAGGTACCGCTGCAGCTCTGGTCGCTGCCGCACCGGCCGAGCGGCCGCGAGCTCCACGCCGCGCTGGCCGAGCGCTACGCGGGGCAGCGCCACGTCCGCGTCGTGCCGCCGGCCGACCCGGCCCCGGGCGGGCTGGAGCCGGAGGCCCTGAACGGCAGCAACGACATGGAGCTCTTCGTCTTCGCCAATGAGGAGAGCGGCCAGGCGCTGCTGGTGGCCCGCCTGGACAACCTCGGCAAGGGCGCCTCCGGCGCCGCCGTCCAGAACCTGGAGCTGATGCTGGGCCTGGAGCGGGCGGCGGCGGCAGCGGCTTGAAATCCTGCCCCTCTCCCTTTGGGAGAGGGGTTGGGGTGAGGGTGTTGGTTCAGCCCGGCGCTTCCAGGCGGTGGGCCGGGGCCAGTTCGTCGAGGCAGCTCAGGGTCAGGCCGAGGTCGCGCAGATGGCCGTCGGCGAGACCGTAGATCCAGCCATGCAGGGCGAGGGGCTGGCCGCGATGCCAGGCGTTCTGGACGATCGGCGTGCGGGCGACGTTCAACACCTGGGCGGCCACGTTGATCTCGCAGAGACGGTCGACCTGTGCGTCCTCGTGGCCGCAGGCGGTCAGTTCCTGCGCATGGGCGGCGCGCAGTTCGCGCAGCGGCCAGAGCCAGTGGTCGGTCAGGCCGAGCTGCCGGCCGCCCAGGGCCGCGCGCACGCCGCCGCAGCCGTAGTGCCCGCAGACGATGACGTGGCGCACCCGCAGCACCTCGACGGCGTACTGCAGCACCGCCAGGCAGTTGATGTCGGCACCGCGCACCAGGTTGGCGACGTTCCGGTGGACGAAGAGCTCGCCGGGATCGAGGCCGACGATCTCGTTGGCCGGCACCCGGCTGTCGGCGCAGCCGATCCAGAGGTACTCGGGATTCTGCTGGCGCGACAGGCGCCGGAAGAAGTCCGGCTCGACCTCGACCTGACGCGCCGCCCAGCGGCGGTTGTTCTCCAGCAGTGCCTCGATCATCCGCCGCCCCTCCGATTTCCCCAGGCCCGGAGCGGAATGCCGCAGCGCAGCGCGAGATGCAAGCCCTACGGCCAGTGGGCGCCGGCTTGGAGAGCCCCGCGCGCGCCACGGCGGCGACGCGATTGACAGCCGGGCGGAGGTGCCGTTAGTTAGCGTGTAATTGCTAACTACATCGATGGCCGCCATGCGCGTCAGAAAGCCCGCGGAAGCACGCAAGGCGGAGATCGTCGAGGCCGCCCTGCGCCTGGCCGACGAACTCGGCCCCGAGCGGCTGACGACGAGCGCCGTCGCCGAGGCCGTGGGACTGACCCAACCGGGCGTGTTTCGGCACTTCCCGAAAAAGCAGGATCTTTGGGAGGCCGTCGCGGCGCGGGCCGGCGCGATGATGGAGGCACGCTGGAAGAAGGCGGGACGACGGGAGACCTCGCCGACCGGCCGTCTTCTTGCATTGATTGTTGCGCAACTTCAGTTGATTCAATCCAATCCGGCAATCCCGGCGATCTTGTTCTCGCGGGAGCTGCACGTGAGAAACCAGGATCTGCGCAAGGCATTCCACGGGCTTCTCGGTCGCTTCCACCGGGTCCTGTCCACCCTCGCGACGAGCGCCAGGGACGCGGGCGAGCTGCGCAGCGACATCGAGCCGGAGGACACGGCGTTCCTCATCGTCGGCGTGGTACAGGGACTGGTCGTGCGATGGTCGATCGGCGGCCGGGTCTTCGACCTCCCGGCAGAGGGCAGGCGCCTGGTCGCGCTGCAGCTCCGCCTGATGGCGCCCGACTACCAGGGAGCGGAGAGATGACACGGACCGCGGCGCTCTGGCTTCTGTCCCCTATCGCCGCGGGCATCGCCGTCGCGGCTTGGTTCGTCATGCTGGCGCCGGGGCCGGAACGGCTCGAGGGGCCCCCACGCGCCATCCCCGTGCGCACCGTCACCGCCACCGCCGAGGCGATCAGACCGACCGCACGCGGCTGGGGTAACGCCCGCGCTGCGGAGACCTGGTCTGCCGTATCGGAGGTGAACGGCCAGATCGTCTACCGCCACCCTGGCCTGGAGAGCGGCCTGCTGATCGCCGCGGGGACGACGGTGCTGGAGATCGACCCGGCCGACTACGCGCTCGCCATACGCCAGGCCGAGGCCGACCTGACCGCCCTCGTCGCAGAAGGGGCTCAGCTGGACACAGAAGAGGCGAACACGCGCAGCATTCTCGCGCTCGAGGAAGACCGGCTCGCGCTTTCCGAAAGGGAGCTGGCACGCACCCGCGAACTGGTAGCGCGAGGCACGGCACCGCAGGTGCGTGCCGACGAGCAGGAGCGCGCCACCCTGCAGATCCGCCGCACCGTGGCGGAGCTGCGAAACGGCCTGGCCCTGATTCCGTCGCAACGCGACCGGATCGCGGCGCAGACCGCTCGGACCGAGGCGGCGCTGGACCGCGCACGCCGCGACTTGGCCAACACCCGGATCACGGCCCCCTTCGACCTGCGCGTGCGGACCGTGGAGGTCGGGCGGTTCCAGTACGTGAACGTCGGCCAGTTGCTGGTCACCGGCGACGACATCGCCCGGGCCGAGGTGACGGCACAGATTCCTTTCGACGCCTTCCCGCGCCTGATCGGAGCGGGCCACGACGGGCGCACCGACGCCTTGACGGCGCTGCGGGAGGGTCCTGCGACACGCGTCGACGCAGAGCTGCGCCTCGTATCCGACCCGACCCAGGTATGGCAGGGAAGGGTCAGCCGGGTGGAGGGCGCCCTCGATCCGCAGGCGCGATCCATCCAGGTGGTGGTGACGGTGGACGACCCCTACAAGGACGCCGCTCCACCCCTGCGCCTGCCGCTGATACCGAACATGTATCTGGAGGTAACGCTCAGCGGCTCGGCGCTGGCGCCGCAGGTGATCGTGCCGGAGGCGGCCGTGCACCAGGGCGACAGGGTCTATCTGGTAGACAGCGAAGGGCGACTGGAGGTTCGGCCGGTGACGGTCGCCTTCCGGCAGGAGGGACGCGCCGTGATCGCCGAAGGTCTGGTGCCGGGCGAGACGGTGGTGCTGGATGACCTCGCTCCGGCCATCCCCGGCCTGTTGCTGACTCCGGTGGAGATGCGACCGTGATCCGCTGGTTCGCAGGTCATCCGACCGCCGCCAACCTCCTCCTCGTGCTGTTTCTGGCGGCCGGCGTCATGGCCGTGCCGGGTCTGAAACGCGAGACCTTTCCCGATTTCCGGCCCGTCGAGGCCGAGGTCTCGATGGTCTACCGGGGAGCCGCGGCGAGCGATGTCGAAGACGCGATCTGTCGCCCGCTCTGGGATGCGCTGCAGCCTGTCGAAGGGCTGGAGGAGTTCGTCTGCACCGCCCAGGACAATCTGGCGCGCGCCGTGGCGACGATGGAAGCGGGTGCCGATGCGCTGCGTTTCGTAAACGACATACGCACCGAGGTCGCCGCAATCGACGACTTCCCCGACAACGCCGATCCGCCCGTGGTGCGCGAGTTGCATCGCAGCGATGTCGTCGCCTCGATCGCCGTCGCCGGCGAACTGCAGGCCCGCGACCTCGAGCGATACGCGGCCGACCTCCAGGACCGGATCGCCGCGATTCAGGACGTTGCGCGGGTGGCGATGTCCGGCTTCGGCACGCGACAGATCCGTATCGAGATCCCGCGCGCAGTGCTGGCCCAGCACGGGCTGACCGCCTCGGGTGTCGCGGCGACCGTCGGCGCGCAGAGCCTCGACCTGCCGGCCGGCACCCTGGAGACACCGGCGGCCGACCTGCGCCTGCGCTTCACCGAGGAGAGGCGCAGCGTCGCCGCGCTGGCGGCGCTGCCGATTCTGACCCTGCCCGACGGGGCGACCCTGACCCTGGGGGAGATCGCCAGCATCGCCGACGCTTTCTCGCCGGAGGAGGAGCACGTCTTCCTGGGTGACCGGCGCGCGGTGCTGCTGGAGGTGCAAAAATCCAGGGACGCCGACGCCCTGCGTGTGCTGGACAGCCTGACTGCGCTTGTCGCCGCCGAAAACGCAGCGCTGCCGCCGGCGCTTCGGCTGGTGATCGTGCAGGACATGACGTCGATCGTCCGCGATCGACTCGCCATGCTGGCGAAGAACGGCGCCATGGGTCTGGTGCTGGTCGTGGCGGTGATGAGCCTTTTCTTCCGCCCGGGTTTCGCCATCTGGGCCGCGATGGGGCTGCCGGTGGCCTTCCTGGGCGCCTTCGTTGCCATGGCACTGCTGGGCCTGTCGCTCAACATGATGACCCTGGTCGCACTGCTGATGGCGATCGGCATCGTAATGGACGACTCCGTCGTGATCGCCGACTCGATCGCCGTCGAGACCGAAAGGAACGGCGTAACGCTCTCCGGCGTCGTCCGCGGCGTGATGGCGGTTGCCCCCGGCGTCACCTCCTCCTTTCTGACGACGGTCGCGGTCTTCGCACCGCTCTCCTTCCTCGCCGGCGAACTGGGTGCCGTGCTGGAAGTCGTACCGGTGGTCCTGCTCGCCGCCCTGGCGGCGAGCCTGGCGGAAGCCTTCCTGATCCTGCCGCACCACCTGAAGCACGGCCTGCAGCGGACCGGCAGTGCACCATCCCGACTGCGGACCCGCTTCGAGACCGCCTTCGCCGCCTTGCGCGACCGCGGCGTCGGGCGCCTGGTCGATGGCGCTATCGCGCGCCGCTACCTGGTGGCGGGGCTTGCCGTCGCGGCGCTGATCGTCACGGTCGGCGCCCTGGCGGGCGGCATCGTCAAGCGCGAGGCGATGCCCGAGATGGACGGCGACGTCCTGGAAGCTCGCATCCTGATGCCGCAGGGCACGCCGCTCTCGCGAACGGAAGAGGTGGCGGCCCGGGTCGTGGCCGCGCTCGGGGAGGTCGACCGGCTTCACGCCCCGCGGCAGCCGGGCGGCCAGCCGCTGGTCCGGCGCGTCACCACCCGATTCAACCACAACGTTTCCGCCGGGGAGAGCGGAGCCCACGTGGCTACCGTGACGGCCGATCTTCTCGGGGCGGAGGCACGCACGACCACGCTGGACGAACTGATCGCCGAGTGGCGCGCCGCGATCGGCCCCCTGCCCGGCGTCGGTTCCCTGATCCTGACCGAGCCGGGCATCGGTCCGCAGGGAACAGCGGTGGAGATCAGGCTGTCCGCCGCCGACCTGGACCTGCTCCAGGCGGCCGGCCACGCGACCCTGGCGGAACTGGAGAGCTACGTCGGCGTGCGCAACGCTTCGCTCGACCTGCGTCCCGGCAAGCCCGAGCTGCGCCTGACGCTCGCCCCGGGTGCGCAGGCGCTGGGGCTGACGACACTGGACGTGGCAGGGCAGCTACGCGCCGCCTTCCTGGGGACCACCCTGGCCACCGTCCGGCAGGGCAGCATCGCCCATGAGGTCGAGATCGTTCAGGCCGGCGCCGATCGCGACGCCCGGGCGGATCTCGACGATTTCACCGTCATGCTGCCCGACGGCAGCGCCGTTCCCCTGGCCACGGTCGCCCGCGTCGAGGAGGTGCGCGGCTGGGCCACCGTCACGCAGGTGAACGGCTCGCGCACCCTGACGGTGCAGGCCGACGTGGACGGTCGACTGGGCAACGCCGATGCCATCGTCTCGCGCCTGTCGGCGAGCTTCCTTCCGGACCTGACCGCCCGCACCCCGGGCCTGCGCTTCGAGGTCGGCGGCCAGAGCGCGAATTCGGCCGAAACCGTGGCTTCGATCCTGCGCGGCTTCCTGCTCGGGCTGGTCGGCATCTTCGTCGTGCTCTCCTACCAGTTCCGCAGCTACGCCGAGCCGCTGATCGTGATCGTGACGATCCCCCTGGCCTTCCTGGGCGTGGTCTGGGGGCATGCTCTCATGGGCTACAACATCTCCATGCCCTCGCTCGTCGGCGCCGCTTCACTGGCAGGCATCGTCGTCAATAACGCGATCCTCCTGGTCCAGGTCATCAAGACACACGCCGCGCAGGGGTTGAGCGTAGCCCTGGCGGCGGGCCAGGCGGCCAGGGAGCGTTTCCGGCCGATTTTCGTCTCCGTCTCGACGACGATCATGGGCATGGCCCCGCTGCTGCTGGAAAGCAGCACCCAGGCACAGTCGCTCAAGCCGCTCGTCATCGCCGTGGTCTTCGGCCTCCTGGCCTCGACCCTTCTGGTGCTCCTGGTGCTGCCGGCGCTTTACGCGATCCTCGACGACCTCGGTCGCGCCCGCGGGGCGGAGCGGACCCTCGAAGGGGAAGGCGCGGCGACCGGAGGATGACAGGGAGCCGCTTCCTGCGTCAGACTGACGGAGGCAGATTGGGAGAAAGGCGCCAATGGGCGACGCACCGGAAAGCGGCCACGAACACGAACACGGCCACCAGCACCCGCCCTCGCCGGCGGCGCTGCGGGTCAAGGCGATCGAGACGCTGCTGACCGAGAAGGGGCTGGTCGATCCCGCGGCGCTCGACGCCATCGTCGAGACCTATGCCCACAAGGTCGGGCCGCGCAACGGCGCGCGGGTGGTGGCGCGGGCCTGGAGCGACCCGGCCTTTCTGCAGCGGCTGCGCGCCGACGCCACGGCCGCCGTGGCCGAGCTGGGCTACGAAGGGCGCCAGGGCGAGCATCTGATCGCGGTGGAGAACGACGCCCGCACCTACAACCTGGTCGTCTGCACGCTCTGCTCCTGCTACCCCTGGCCGGTGCTGGGGCTGCCGCCGGCCTGGTACAAGTCCGAGGCCTACCGCGCCCGCGCCGTGATCGACCCGCGCGGCGTGCTGCGCGAGTTCGGCCTGGAGCTGCCGGAGGAGACCGAGCTGCGGGTCTGGGACTCCACCGCCGAGATCCGCTACCTGGTGCTGCCGCAGCGCCCGGCCGGCAGCGAGGGGCTGTCCGAGGAGGCGCTGGCCGAGCTGGTCACGCGCGACTCCATGATCGGCACGGGGCTTGCCCGCGCGCCGGCGGAGGCGGGGCGATGAACGGCGCCCACGACCTGGGCGGCATGCAGGGCTTCGGCCCGGTGCCGATCGAGCGCGACGAGCCGGTCTTCCACGCCGACTGGGAGGCCCGTGCGCTGGCGGTGACGCTGGCCATGGCCGCCTGGGGCAAGTGGAACATCGACGCCTCGCGCCACGCCCGCGAGGCCGAGCCGCCGGCCGTCTACCTCGGCCGCAGCTACTACGAGCGCTGGATCGAGGCGCTGGGCAAGCTGATGGTGGCGCGCGGCCTGGTGAGCGAGGCCGAGCTGGCACGCGGGACGCCCGATCCCGGCACGGCCAGGGCGACCCCGCCGCTGCGCGCCGAGGGCGTCGCCGCCATGCTGCGCCGCGGCGGCCCGACCGAACGGCCGGCCGAGACGCCGCCGCGCTTCGCCCCCGGCCAGGCGGTGCGCGCGGTCAACCGCCACCCCGAGGGCCACACCCGCCTGCCGCGCTACGCCCGCGGCCGCCTGGGCGAGGTGCTGCTGCACCACGGCGCCCACGTCTTCGCCGACGCCAACGCCCACTTCCTGGGCGAGCAGCCGCGGCACCTCTACGCCGTGCGCTTCTCCGCGCGCGAGCTCTGGGGACCCGAGGCCCACCCGCGCGACAGCGTCACGCTGGATCTCTGGGAGCCGCACCTTGAGCCAGCCTGAAGCGCCGCCGGAGCCCCCGGTCTTCGCCGAGCCCTGGCAGGCCCAGCTCTTCGCCGTCACCATCCGGCTGAACGAGGCGGGTCACTTCGCCTGGCCGCAATGGGCCGAGATCTTCGGCGCCGAGCTGAAGGCCCGCGCCGCCGCCGGCGCGAAGGACGAGGAGGCCGGCTACTGGGAAGCCTGGCTCGCCGCCCTGGAGCGCCTGCTGGCCGAGCGCGGCCTCGCCGCCGCGCCGGAGCTCGACCGCCTGGAAGCCGCCTGGGCCGAAGCCTACCGCAACACGCCCCACGGCCGCCCGGTGGCGCTGGGATAGGCCGCGCTGGTGCCTTTGGCCCAGTCCTCCTCCTGCCCCGTCATCCTGAGCACCAGCGAAGGATCTCGGGCCGGTTGGAGCTCCAGTCTGGTCGAGATCCTTCGCTGACGCTCAGGATGACGGCGAAGGGCGGGGCGAAGGGCGGGGGCGACGCGCCCGGGAAAAGCACGAAGAAGCAAGCGACGAGAGGAGCCACCCTTGCGTATCACCGCCCTGGACACCGCGCTGGTGGACCTACCGCTGGAGCGGCCCCTGCGCACCGCGATCCATCGCATCGAGAGCGTCTCCTGCCTGCTGGTGACGCTGCGCACCGACGCGGGCCTCGACGGCGAGGGCACGGCCTTCTGCTTCGGCATGGAGCGGCTGCGCGCGCTGGAGCTCTTCGTGCGCAGCCTGGAGCCGCTGGTGGTGGGCCGCGACCCGCACGCGGTCGAGGCGCTCTGGGGCGAGATGTTCCGCGGCCTCAACTTCTTCGGCCAGGCCGGCGTCACCATCATCGCCATGACGCCGGTGGACGTCGCCTGCTGGGACCTGATCGGCAAGGCGGCGGGCCAGCCGCTCGCCCGCCTCTTCGGCGGCGCCGGGCGGACGAAGGTGCCGGCCTACGCCAGCGGCGGCCTCTGGCTGTCGTCGAGCCAGGAGGAGCTGCAGGCCGAGGCCAGGGCCTTCGTGGCCCAGGGCTTCCGCCGGGTGAAGCTGCGCCTCGGCTCGGCCAGGATCGCCGACGACATCGCCCGGGTCGAGGCGGTGCGCGCGGCGATCGGCCCGGAGATCGGCCTGATGGTCGACGCCAACCAGGGCTTCGAGCGCGCCCACGCCCTGCGGCTGGGCCGCGAACTGGAGCGCTTTGGCCTGCTCTGGTACGAGGAGCCCGTCCCGACCTGGGACCACGCCGGCCACGCCGAGCTGGCCCGGGCGCTGGACACGCCGATCGCCAGCGGCGAGACGGAATACACCCGCCACGGCCTGCGCGGCATGGTCGAGCGCCGCGCCGCCGACGTGCTGATGCCCGACCTGCAGCGCATGGGCGGCTTCACCGAGTTCCGCCGGGTGATCGGCCAGCTCGCCGCCGCCGACCTGCCCTTCTCGCCGCACCTCTTCACCGAGCAGAGCCTGCATCTTCTGGCCGCGGCCGACAACGGCCTCTACGCCGAGCACATGCCCTGGTTCGCCCCGCTCTATCGCGAAAGCCTGGAACTCGACGCCGAGGGCGACCTGGCGGTGCCCGACCGCCCGGGGGTGGGCTTCACCTTCGACTGGGACCGGCTGGAGGCGCTGCGGGTGGCGTGAGCGCTCACAGGCCCGCCGCGGCCTCGGCGATCAGCTCGAAGGAGCGCAGGCGCAGGTCATGGTAGTAGACGTCGGAGACGACGATCAGCTCGTCGGCGCCGGTCTCCGCCGCCAGGGCCGCCAGGCCCTCGCGCACCTGCGCCGGGTCGCCGACGACGGAGCGGGCCAGCATGCGCATGACCTGCGCCTTCTCCGGCGGCGACCAGTAGCTCTCGATGTCCTCGATCGGCGGCTTGCCGAGCCCGCGGGTGCCCCGCACCAGGTCGGTGAAGGACATGCGCTGGGTCGTCGCCAGGCGCCGCGCCTCGGCCTCGCTCTCGGCGGCGATGACGTTGACGCCGACCATGGCGTGGGGCCGCTCCAGCTGCTTGGAGGGGCGGAAGCGCTCGCGGTAGATCTGCAGCGCCGGCAGCAGCATGTCGGGCGCGAAGTGGGAGGCGAAGGCGTAGGGCAGGCCCAGCTCGGCCGCCAGGCGCGCGCCGAAGGTGCTCGACCCCAGCATCCAGAGCGGCACCTCCGTGCCCTCTCCCGGGATCGCCTTGATGCGCTGTCCCGGCACGGCCGGCGCCAGCAGCGCCTGCAGCTCCAGCACGTCGTCGGGAAACTCCTCGGCCGCCGCCGGCCCGCGCCGCAGCGCCCGCAGGGTCAGCTGGTCGGTGCCCGGCGCCCGCCCGAGCCCCAGGTCGATCCGGCCCGGAAACAGCAGCGCCAGGGTGCCGAACTGCTCGGCGATCACCAGCGGCGCGTGGTTCGGCAGCATGATCCCGCCCGCCCCCACCCGGATGCGCTCGGTGCCGGCGGCGATGTGCGCGATGACCAGGGAGGTCGCCGCACTGGCGATGCCGGCCAGGTTGTGGTGCTCCGCCACCCAGAAGCGCCGATAGTCCCAGCCCTCCGCATGCCGCGCCAGATCCCGCGCGTTGTCGAGCGCGGTCCGCGCGTCGGTATCCTGCGTGATGCGGACGAGGTCGAGGATGGAGAGGGGGAGCATGGCTGTCCTTTCGTCCGGGTCTCGAAGGCACCGGGCAGCGCGTCCTGCTTTACGCTGTCCAGCCGAACCGAGGGACCGTTAGCATAGCCGCCGAGAAGGAGCACGGGGCAGCAGCCCCCGAAGCCCGGTGAGGGGGAAGCCGATGACCGGACTGGATTGGCACGCGTCGCGGGACGGCTCACCGGGTCCGGCGCGGCTGGATCGCGAGCCCGCGGGCGAGGCGATCGACCTAGCCGCGGTGCGGGCCTACCGCCTGGGCCGCGCGCGCGCGGAGATGGAAAAGCGCGGCATCGCCGCCTGCATCCTCTCCGATCCCGTCAACATCCGCTATGCGACCGGCGCGCGGAACATGCAGGTCTTCTCCGCGCGCAACACGCCCTCGCGCTATCTGATCCTGACGGCGCGCGAGGCGATCCTCTACGAGTTCACCGGCTGCCTGCACCTGGCCGAGGGGATCGAGACCCTCACCGAGGTACGCCCCGCCACGACGGCGAGCTTCGTGGCCGCCGGCCCGGCGATCGCCGAGCGGGAGAAGGCCTGGGCGCGCCGCACGGTCGCCGAGCTGCGCGCCCTGATCGGCAGGGAGCGGACCGTCGGGATCGAGCGGATGAACGCGGGCGCGGCGATCGCGCTCCAGGCCGAGGGCTTCCGGCTGGTGGACGCGCAGGAGCCGCTGGAACGGGCCCGCAGCATCAAGTCGGCGGAGGAGGTTAAGTGCATCCGCGCCTCGCTGCGCGCGACCGAGACCGCCGTCGCACGCCTGCGCGCGGCGATCCGCCCCGGCATCAGCGAGAACGAGCTCTGGTCGGTGCTGCACCAGGCCGTGATCGCGCAGAACGGCGACTACTGCGAGACCAGGCTGCTCAGCGCCGGCCCGCGCACCAACCCCTGGTTCCAGGAGACGGGGCCGCGGGCGATCGGCCGCAACGAGCTGGTCGCGCTCGATACCGACGTGGTCGGCTGCCACGGCTACTATTCCGACTTCTCCCGAACCTTCCACGCCGGCCCCGACGAACCCACGCAGGCGCAGCGGAGGCTGTACCGGACGGCCCACGAGCAGGTGCAGCACAACCTCTCGATCCTGAAGGCCGGCATGAGCTTTCGCGACTACGCCGAGAGGGCCTGGACGATCCCGGAGCGCTACTTCGCGAACCGCTACTATCTCTCGGCGCACGGCTGCGGCATGACGGGGGAGTATCCCTATCTCTACCACGCCCACGATTTCCGGGAGGCCGGCTACGACGGCGTGATCGAAGCGGGCATGACGCTCTGCGTCGAAAGCTACATCGGCGAAGAGGGCGGCGCGGAGGGAGTGAAGCTGGAGCAGCAGGTGCTCGTCACCGAGACCGGCGTCGAGCTGCTCTCGGAATTTCCCTTCGAGGAGGCGCTGCTGCGGTAGTACCTCTGCGCAGGGGGGCGACGGTTCGCTCATAGCGCCCGCCCGACGAGCGTCATTGCGAGCACAGCGACGCTTCAGCGGACGCCCCGCAGGGGCGGCAAGCAATCCAAGGGCAAGGGGCCCCTGCCCCGGATCGCCGCGCTCCCTTCGGTCGCTCGCGATGACGGGAGAATGGCTATCGGCTTCACACGTTCTGGAGGCCGTGCGGCGAGCTGCCGGCTCCCGATTCTTCAACACGAAGGGCACGGAGAAGGCGCGGAGGACGCGGAGGGAGAAGAACCAGCCGCACAGCCCGGGATGCGAAGCTCCGGCCGATCGCTGCGCGCAGGCCCCTCCGTGTCCTCCGCGCCTCCTCTGCGTCCTCCGCGTTGAAAGCCGCCGTCGCTGCCAGGGTCACGGACGGAAGGAACAAGACTGCCTTTGGCAGCAACGGCGCGGCTCCGAAGCGATGTGTGAATGCCGAAGGGGGAAAGGGGAGCGGTCAGGCCGCCGCGGCGCTGTGCGCGCGGATCTCCGCGACGATCCGCGGCCAATCGCGCTCGTTGAGTTCGTGCCCCGCTTCCTCCAAGGCCACGAGCCGGGCGCCGGGAACGGCTGCGGCCAGCCGCTGGCCGTGGGCGAAGGAGAGGATCGGATCCTTGCGGCCGTGAAGGACGAGCAGCGGCGCCCGGATCTCGCCGAGCCGCCCCTTCCAGCGCGCACCGCCGCTCAGCAGACTGTGGTTGAAGGCACTGCGCGGATCGCGGGCGCGGTCGTACTCCCGCTCGGCGAGGTCGCGAGCGCGCGCGGCGTCGAAGGCCGCCCCCCGACCCGCCGAAATGCGGAAGCTCTCCACCGCGAAGGCGACCGCCGCCTCCCGATCGCTCCAGTCGAGCTCGGCGATCGTCGCGAAGTGCTCCAGCAGCGCCGGCTCGATGCCCGGCAGATCGGGATCCCCCTCGTCGAAGCGCGCGGAGGCGATGGCCGTCAGGCTGGCCACCCGGCCGGGGTGCCCCAGCGCCACCAGCTGCGCGATCATGCCGCCGAGCGACATGCCGACCAGATGGGCGCGCTCGATGCCGTAGCCGTCGAGGATCGCCACCGCGTCCTGCGCCAGCTCGTCCAGCCCATAGCGCGGCTCGCCGGGCGGCCCGGTGGTCGAGCGACCGGTGTCGCGGTTGTCGTAGCGGATCACGAAGCGGCCTTCGCCCGCCAGCGCGGCGCAGAGCTCGTCCGGCCACCACAGCATGGAGGCAGTGGCCCCCATCATCATCAGCAGCGCCGGCTGCCGCGGGTCGCCGAAGGCTTCCGTGGCGAGCTCTATCGCGCCGTGGCGGATCGTCTTTTCGGAGCGCAGGGCGGACGGTCCCAGGGCTGGCGGCGAAGGGCCGACGAAGGAGAAGCCGGCTCGGCGACGCGCGTTGCCGGCCGGTTGGAAGGGGGATAGCTTCCGGTCATGACGTACGCAAGCCCGTCGAGTGTGTGCACCTTCGTCCGTCTCGCCCCTGCCGAGCCATAGGGGAGGCAGCCCTGTCGCTCCGCCTCCTCACCCTCACCGCCGCCGATCCCGCTTGGCACGGGCGCTTCTTCTCCTTCGTGGACCGCATCTTCGGCGGGCTGGATTTCGTGACCTGGGCGCGGCTCGGCGGCTGGCGGGCGGACTACGAAGTCTTTGTGCTGGCGGAGGGCGAGGAGATCGTCGCGAGCGCGGCGCGGACGCGCATGAAGCTGCTGATCGGCGGGATCGAGACCGAGGGCTTCCAGCTCGGCGCCGTGGCCACCGAGCCCGAGCGGCGGGGCCGCGGACTGTCGCGCCGGCTGCTGGAACGGGCGCTCGATCCGGCGGAGGTGGGGGAGCGGCCGGTCTTCCTCTTCGCCAACGAGACGGCGGCCGGCTTCTACCCCCGCTTCGGCTTCCGGCGGCTGCCGCAGCAGCGCTTCGAGGCCAGGGCCTCGCTGCGGCCGGCCGCGGCGCGGCTGCGGCCCTTCCGCCTCCAAGCCGAGGCCGAGCGGGCGCGGCTGGCGCAGCTCTGCACCCGGGCGGTCGCCGGCGGCGGCTTCGCGGCGCGGGACTACTACCCCGTCCTGCTCTGGCACCTGGTGAACACCCCCCTCCGGGCCTTCTGGCTGGAGGAGCCCGAGGCCTTCCTCGCCGTCACCGAGGAAGGCGGTGTCGCGCGGGTCCTGGCCTGCCTGACCGAACGGCCCTTCCCGCTGCCGGCGGTGCTGCCGGGGGCGATCGCGGCGCCGGTGACGAGAGTCGCCTTCGGCTTCGACCCCGGCGGCTGGTGGCCGGCCGACGCGGTGGAGGCCGAGGACGATCCCGAGGCGCGGCTGTTCGTCCGCAACTTCCCGTCCCTGCCGCCGACGCCCTTCCGCTTCCCCGACCTGGCACAGACCTGAGGGCTTGCGTGGAGAGGGGTTGGGGTGAGGGGGTTTCTGCTACACTCGCCCTCGGAGCCCGCCAGCGCAGGAGAGCCGCCATGACCGCCCGTCCGACCGCCCGCCTTACCGTCGCCTGCATCCAGAACGCCGCCGATATGGACGTGCGGGGCAACATCGCGCGCTGCGAGGCGCTGGTGCGCGAGGCCGCGGCGGCCGGCGCGCGGCTGGTCTCGCTGCCGGAGTACTGCACCGGGCTGGACGTGATCGAGGGCCGCCTGGTCTTCCCCGCCTTCGCCGAGTCCGAGCACCCGGCGCTGCCGGCCTTCCGGGCGCTGGCGCAGGAACTGGGCCTCTGGATCAACCTCGGCTCCCTGCCGATCCGCGAGCCGGGCGGCAAGTGCTGGAACCGCGGCTACCTGCTCTCGCCCGAGGGCGCGATCGCGGCGCGCTACGACAAGCTGCACCTCTACGACGTGACCCTGCCCGACGGCGAGGTCTACCGCGAGTCCGAGACCATCCGCGGCGGCGAGGAGGCGGTGGTGGCGGCCACGCCCTGGGGGCCGGTGGGGCTGTCGATCTGCTACGACCTGCGCTTCGCCCCGCTCTACCGCGCCCTGGCCCAGGCCGGCGCCCGGCTGCTGCTGGTGCCGGCGGCCTTCGCACGCACCACCGGCGAGCACCACTGGCACGTCCTGCTGCGCGCCCGCGCCATCGAGACCGGCAGCTTCGTCGCCGCCGCCTGCATGACCGGCGAGCATCCCAGCGGCGGCGGCTGCTACGGTCACTCCCTGATCGTCGGCCCCTGGGGGCAGGTGCTGGCCGACGGCGGCACCGAGGTCGGCGTGGTCCTGGCCGAGATCGACCTGGCCGAGGCCGAGGAGGCGCGCCGCCGCATCCCCGCCTGGAGCAGCGAGCGCCCCTTCCGCCTGGTCCGCGCCGGCGCGGCGGCCGAGGGCCGGGCGGCGGAATAGCTGCCCTGCGCGCCCGCCCCTGGCCCGGCGCGGCGGGAGCGGCTAGAGCTTTCCGCGGTTCAACGCGGGGAGCAGCAGCGAGCATGGGTCCGACGGTCGATCCCGTAACGGCGGACGAGGCGCCGCCGGCGCGCACGGAAGTGGTGGTGGTGGGCGCCGGCATCGTCGGCGCCTGCACCGCCCTGGAACTGGCCGAGCGCGGCATCCCGGTGGTGCTCTGCGAGAAGGGGACGGTGGCCGGCGAGCAGTCGAGCCGCAACTGGGGCTGGGTGCGCACCACCGGCCGCGACAGCCGCGAGATGCCGCTGATCCTGGAGGCGCAGCGGCTCTGGGACGGGATGAACGCCCGCACCGGGGCGGAGACCGGGCTGCGCCGCGCCGGCATCGCCTATCTCGGCACCTCCGAGGCCCAGGCCGCCGGCTACGAGCGCTGGCTGGCCATGGCGCGCGGTCACGGCGTCGACTCGCGGCTGGTCACGGGCAGGGAGCTGGCAGCGCTGCTACCCGGCGCCGCCAGGCAGTTCCACGCCGCGCTCTACACGCCGAGCGACGCCCGCGCCGAGCCGCAGAAGGCGACGCCCGCCATCGCCGCCGCGGCGCGGCGCGCGGGTGCCACGCTGCTGACCGGCTGCGCCGTGCGCGGGCTGGAGACGGCCGGCGGGCGCGTCAGCGGCGTGGTCACGGAGAAGGGGCCGATCGCCTGCTCGGCGGTGGTGCTGGCCGGCGGCGCCTGGTCGCGGCTCTTCTGCGGCCGCCACGACCTGCGCCTGCCGCAGCTGACGGTGCGCGCCTCGGTCTACCGCACGCCGCCGCTGGAGGGCGGGCCGCAGCAGGCACTCTGGACCCGGGAGGTGGCGCTGCGCCGCCGCCTCGACGGCGGCTACACCATCGCCAACGGCCACGCCAACCTGGCCGAGATCGTGCCCGACAACTTCGCGCTCTTCTTCGACTTCCTGCCGGCGCTGCGGATGGAGTGGCGCAGCCTGCGCCCGCAGCTGGGCCGCCGCTTCCTGGAGGCCTGGCGTACCCCGCGCCGCTGGGCGCTTGACGCCCCCTCCCCCTTCGAGGCGACGAGGATCCTGGACCCCGAGCCGGTCGACTGGATCAACCAGGAGGCCCGGCGCGGGCTGGAAGCGCTCTTTCCGGTCTTCCGCGGCGTCGGCATGGCGCAGCAGTGGGCCGGCATGATCGACGCCACGCCCGACGCCGTGCCGGTGATCTCCCCGGTCGAGGCCCTGCCCGGCTTCTTCGTCGCCACCGGCTTCTCCGGCCACGGCTTCGGCATCGGCCCCGGCGCCGGCCGGCTGGCGGCACAGCTGGTCGCCGGCGAGACGCCTTGCGTCGACCCCGCGCCCTTCCGCTTCACCCGCTTCTCCGACGGCTCCCGGCCGCGCCCCGAGGGCGGGCTGTGACGCCGCCGCTGGTCGGCTCCTGCCGGTACAGGGGAGAGCTGGAGCTGCCGGCCGGCGCCTGATCCGCTCCTCCGCCCCCGCCCCCCGAGGGAGCCTGGGCTTTCCCGCCACGCGGCGCTGTGCCATCCTGCCGCAACCACAGCGGGACGCAAGATCCCGGGGTCCGGGGGGACGCACGGCCGCAGAGGAGCGCTGACGATGACGCCGCTGATCGTGCTGAACGTCGTCGGGCTGGCGCCGCGCTTTCTCGGCCCGGCCATGCCCAACCTCACGAGGCTCGCCGAACAGGGGGGGCAGCGGCCGCTGGGACAGGTGCTGCCGGCGGTGACCTGCAGCGCCCAGACCACCTACCTGACCGGGGCGCCGCCCAGCGAGCACGGCATCGTCGGCAACGGCTGGTACTTCCGCGACCTGGCGGAGATCTGGTTCTGGCGCCAGTCCAACCACCTCGTCTCCGGGGAGTACCTCTGGGATGCGGCGCGGCGGCGCGATCCCGCCTTCACCGCGGCCAACATGTTCTGGTGGTATAACATGTACGCCTCGGCCGACATCGGCGTGACGCCGCGGCCCATGTACCCCGCCGACGGCCGCAAGATCCCCGACTGCTACGCCGAGCCGGGCGAGCTGCGCGACGAGCTGACCCGGCTGTTCGGCCGCTTCCCGCTCTTCACCTTCTGGGGGCCTCTGACGAACATTTCCTCCAGCCGCTGGATCACCGACGCGACGCTGCACGTACGGCGCACGCGCAAGCCGAGCCTGACGCTCTGCTACCTGCCGCACCTGGACTACAACCTGCAGCGCCTCGGCCCCGACGACCCGGCCATCGCGACCGACCTCGCGGAGGTCGACGCCCTCTGCGGCGAGCTGATCGACGACGCCGAGCGCGACGGCGCCGCGGTGGTGGTGCTCTCCGAGTACGGCATCACGCCGGTCTCGCGCCCGGTGCACCTCAACCGCGCGCTGCGCCAGGCCGGGCTGATCCGGGTGCGCGAGGAGCTGGGCCGCGAGCTGCTCGACCCCGGCGCCTCGGAGGCCTTCGCCGTGGCCGACCACCAGCTGGCCCACCTCTACGTCCGGCGGCCGGAGCGGATCGCCGAGGTGAAGGCCCTGGTGGAGGCCCTGCCGGGGGTCGAGCGGGTGCTCGACGCCGAGGGCAAGCGCGCCGCCGGCCTGGACCACCCCCGCGCCGGCGAGCTGGTGGCGGTGTCGGAGGCCGAGGCCTGGTTCATCTACTACTACTGGCTCGACGACGCCCGCGCGCCCGACTTCGCCCGCACCGTGGAGATCCACCGCAAGCCCGGCTACGACCCGGTCGAGCTCTTCCTGAACCCGGCGCTGCGCTGGCCCAAGGGCGCGGTCGCCTGGCGGCTGCTGAAGCGCAAGCTGGGCTTCCGCACGCTGCTGGACGTCATTCCGCTCGACGCCGGGCTGGTGAAGGGCTCGCACGGCCGGCCGACCGATCGGGCGGAGGACGGGCCACTGCTGCTCTCCTCGCGGCCGGCCCTGCTGCCGGAGGGGACGGTCCCGGCCACCGCGGTGAAGCAGCTGCTGCTCGACCATCTTTTCGCGAAGTCCACCTGAAGGACTATTTGCAAGCGAACCCTGGCCGCCTATCATTTCCCATAGTGCCGGGGGCGGGGCTGCGGAGCGGATGACCTCATGGGCGAAACGACGGACAGGCTTGCCTTGGCGGAGGGAACCGAGACCGGGACCCTGGTGTATCGCCAGCGCTTCTCGGTCGACTACGACTTCCCGGTCTGCTTCACCGAGGGCCTGTTCCAACCCGACAACCCCCTGTTCCGCGACACACTCTGCCGGCTGGAGCCCGACCAGCAGCACCGCGTCCTGGTCTTCGTCGACGCCGGGCTGCTGGCGGCGCTGCCCGGCCTGAGCGGGGAGATCGAGGCCTATTTCCGGCGATACCCCGACCGCCTGGTCCTGGCGGCGGCCCCCGAGGCCGTGCCCGGCGGCGAGGCGGCGAAGAACGACCCGGCCCTGGTGGAGCGGCTGCAGCGCCGGCTGCTGGACCTGGGGATCGACCGCCACGCCTTCGTCGTCGCCGTGGGCGGCGGTGCGGTGCTGGACCTGATCGGCTTCGTCGCCGCCACCACCCACCGTGGCGTCCGCCACGTCCGCGTGCCCACCACGGTGCTGGCCCAGGACGATTCCGGCGTCGGCGTGAAGAACGGGGTCAACGCCTTCGGCATCAAGAACTTCGTCGGCAGCTTCGCGCCCCCCTTCGCGGTGCTCAACGACTTCGGGCTGCTGGCCGGCCTCGACCCGCGCGACAAGGTCGCCGGCATGGCCGAGGCGGTGAAGGTCGCGCTGATCCGCGACCGCGCCTTCTTCCTCTGGCTGGAGGAGGAGGTCGAGGCGCTGCGCCGCTTCGAGCCGCGTGCCCTGCGCCGGCTGATCCGCCGCTGCGCCGAGTTGCACATGCGCCAGATCGCCCACGGCGGCGACCCCTTCGAGAACGGCAGCGCCCGGCCGCTGGACTACGGCCACTGGGCGGCGCACAAGCTGGAGGCCCTGACCCGCCACGCGCTGCGCCACGGCGAGGCGGTGGCCATCGGCATCGCCCTGGACGCCCGCTATTCCGTGCTGGCCGGCCTGCTGCCGGCGGGCGAGGAAGAGCGCGTGCGCCGCCTGCTGGAGCGCCTCGGCTTCACCCTCTGGCATCCGGCACTGCGGCGCCGGACCGAGGCGGGGGACCTGGCCCTGCTGGCCGGACTGCGGGAGTTCCGCGAACACCTCGGCGGCGTTCTGACCATCACCCTGCTGGCCGGGCTCGGCGAGGGCATCGAGGTCCACGACATGGAGGAGGAGCGCATCCTCGCCGCCCTCGACTGGCTCGAAGAGCGGGGCACGGCCCGATGAGGCTGGATCTCGACCCGCCCGTCGAGCTGACCTACTGCACCAACGTGCACCCCGGCGAGAGCTGGGCCGAGGTGGAAGCCAACCTGCGGCGCTACCTGCCGGCCATCAAGCAGCAGGTAGCGCCCGACCGGCCCTTCGGCGTCGGCCTGCGGCTCTCGGCCGAGGCGGCGGAGAGCCTGTCGCGGCCGGCGACGCTGGAGGGGCTGCGTGCCCTGCTCGCCGAGGAGGGGCTCTACGTCTTCACCCTCAACGGCTTCCCCTACGGCCGCTTCCACGGCGAGCGGGTGAAGGAGAAGGTCTACCTGCCGGATTGGCGGGACGAGGAGCGCCTGACCTACACGGACCGGCTGGCCGCGATCCTGGCGGCACTGCTGCCGGAAGGCGGCGAAGGCAGCATCAGCACCGTGCCCGGCGCCTTCAAGCCCCGCGCCGCAGACGATGCGACGATCGAGCCGATCGTCCGCAACCTGCTCCGCCAGGCGGTCCGGCTCGCCGATCTGGCCGAGCGCAGCGGCCGCTGCATCCGGCTGGCGCTGGAGCCGGAGCCCTGCTGCCTGCTGGAGACCGTCGAGGAGACCATCGGCTTCTTCGAGGAGCGGCTCTTCTCCGGCGCGGCCGTGGCCGCCGCCGCGCAGCTTTCCGGCCGTTCCGAGAAGGCGGCGGAGGCGCTGCTGCGGCGCCATCTCGGCGTCTGCTTCGACGTCTGCCACGCCGCCGTGGAGTTCGAGGGCGAGGACGCGCTGGACCGGCTGCTCGGCGCCGGCATCGCCGTGCCGAAGATCCAGCTCAGCGCGGCGCTGCGCCTGCCCCGGGTCGACGCCCGCGCGGTCGAGCTGCTGCGGCCCTTCGACGACGGCGTCTACCTGCACCAGGTGGTGGAGCGCGGCGCCGACGGCGGGCTGCGCCGCTTCGCCGATCTGGAGGAGGCCTTCGCCGCGCTGGCGGAGGCGGGCGCGGCCGGTGAGCGGGAGTGGCGCGTGCACTTCCACGTACCGGTCTTCCGCGACGACATCGGCGCCTTCGCCACCACGCAGGACTACCTGAAGGCCGTACTGGCACGGCAACGCCGGGAGCCGGTGACGCGGCAGCTCGAGGTCGAGACCTACACCTGGGGCGTGCTGCCCGAGGCGGAACGGCAGGGCGATCCGGCGGCGGAGATCGCGAGGGAGATGCAATGGGTGCGGCGCGAGCTGGCGGCCTGAGCCTGGGCGTGGCGTTGCGGCTGGGGCGGGTCTCCAACCTGCCGACGGTCTGGACCAACGTGGCCGCCGGCATGGCACTGAGCGGCGCGCTGCTCTCGCCGCCGCTCTTCCTGGCGCTCGCCCTGGCCTTCTCGCTCTTCTACGTGGCCGGCATGTACCTGAACGACGCCTTCGATCGCGAGATCGACGCCCGCGAGCGGCCGGAGCGGCCGATCCCGGCCGGGCTGGTCTCGGCGCGCACGGTCTTCGCCACCGGCTTCGGGCTGCTCGCCGTGGGCTGGCTGCTGCTGGTCGCGATCGGCTACCTGCCGGCCGAAGGCACCGGCTGGCGCGGGCCGCTGGCGGGCGCTTTGCTGGCCGCCGCGATCCTGCTCTACGACGCCTGGCACAAGGGCAATCCGCTCAGCCCGTTGCTGATGGGGCTCTGCCGGCTGCTGGTCTACCTCGGTGCCGGCGCCGCCGCGGCCGCGGCGCTGCCGGCCGGACTGCTGATCGCCGCGGGCGTGGCGCTGGCCTACCTGATCGGTCTGACCTATGCCGCCAAGCAGGAGAACCTGCAGCAGATCGGCAAGCTCTGGCCCCTCGGCTTCCTCGCGCTGCCGGTGATCTACGCCCTCTGGACGGCGGCGACCGGCGGGCCGGCGGGGATCCTCGCCGCCTTCGCCTTCATCGCCTGGCAGGGCTACGCGCTTTCCTTCCTGCTGCGGCCGGAGCGGCGCGACGTGCCGCGCGCGGTGGTCTCGCTGATCGCCGGCCTCTGCCTGCTCGACGCCCTCTTCGTGATCGCCGCCGGCCAGCCCGCCCTCGCCCTCTTCGCCGCGGCCGCCTTCCTGCTCACCCTGGCGCTGCAGCGCCGCATCGCGGGGACCTGACGCATGCGCACGGCCGACACCCCCCGGGCGCTGCTGCGCCGCTGGCTGGAGGCTGCGGCGGCGCCCGAGGCGCTGGCCTGGCTCGACGCCGCGACGGAGAAGCTGGCCGCCGGCGCGCCCGACCGCGACCTCTACCTTGCCGTCTCCCTGGCCCCGCGCAAGCTGGGCAAGGCCGACCTGCCGCTCGACGAGGCGGCGCGCGCCGCCGCCGAAGCGGCACGTCCGGGCTGGCGGCCGGCCGGTTGGAGCGCCGATCAGGCCGGCCGGCTCGTGCTGCTGCTCGCCCTGCCCGACCCGGCGCGGCTGGCGGGGCTGGTCGATCAGCTCTGCCGCACCGGCGACCTCGGCGAACTGGTCGCCTTCTACCGCGGCCTGCCGCTCTATCCCGAGCCCGAGCGTTACCTGACCCGCGCCCGCGAGGCCGCCCGCACCAACATGAAGGCGGTCTTCGACGCGCTCGCGCACCACAACCCCTATCCGGCGGAGTGCTTCGACGAGCTGGCCTGGAACCACCTCGTCCTCAAGGCGCTCTTCGTCGGCTCGCCGCTCGACCCGATCCAGGGCCTGGACCGCCGCGCCAATCCGACGCTGATGCGCATGCTCTGCGACTACGCGCACGAGCGCTGGGCCGCCGGCCGGCCGGTCAGTCCCGACCTCTGGCGCTGCGTCGGCCGCTTCGCCGACGCCGCCGTCCTGGCCGACCTGCAGCGGGCGCTGCGCGGCGGCAGCGAGCGCGAGCGCCGCGCGGCGGCGCTCGCGCTGCACGACAATCCCAAGCCCGAGGCCCGCGCGATCCTGCAGGAAGCGCCGGAGCTGGCCGCCGCGGCCACCGAGGGCCGCATCGCCTGGAACGAGTTCGGGCCCGGCTGAGACGCCCGATGACACGAAGGAGAGGGAGGAAAGCCCCATGCGCTTCATCGACCCCCACGTGCACATGATCTCGCGCACCACCGACGACTACCAGGCCATGGCCGAGGCCGGCATCGTGGCCGTCATCGAGCCGGCCTTCTGGCAGGGGCAGCCGCGTACTCACGTCGGCACCTACATGGACTACCTGGCCGCCATCCTCGGCTGGGAGCGCTTCCGCGCGGCGCAGTTCGGCATCCGCCACTACTGCACCATCGGCCTCAACAGCAAAGAGGCCAACGACGAGGCCCTGGCCGAGGCGGTCATGGAGATCCTGCCCCGCTTCCTGCTGAAGGAGGGTGTCGTCGCCATCGGCGAGATCGGCTACGACGAGCAGAGCGAGCTGGAAGACCGCTACTTCCGCGCCCAGCTGGAGCTGGCCAAGGAGCTGGACATGCTGGTGCTGGTGCACACGCCCCACCNCGACAAGAAGAGCGGCACCTCGCGCTCCATGGACGTCTGCGAGGAACACGGGCTGGACCCGACCCGCGTGATGATCGACCACAATAACGAGGAGACGGTGCAGGAGACGCTGGACCGCGGCTTCTTCGCCGGCTTCACCATCTACCCCAAGACCAAGCTCGGCAACGAACGCATGGTGGAGATCGTGCGCCGCTACGGCACCGAGCGGATCGTCGTCAACTCCTCGGCGGACTGGGGCGTCTCCGACCCCCTGGCGGTGCCGAAGACGGCGAGGCTGATGCTGCAACAGGGCATCCCCGAGGCAGAGGTGCGCCGCGTCACCTACGACAATGCCCTGGCCTTCTACGCGCCTTGCGGCCGGTTCGAGGAGCGCCACTGGCTGGAGCCGACGCCGATCGACCAGCGCACCCTCTTCGAGGGCAACTCCGTCCTGCGCGGCCAGACGCCGCAGGTCGAGACCGAGACCGGCGAGAAGGCCGACGCCCTGATCATCAAGTAGGCGGCGCCCCGAACCAGGGGGCGTCGGCATAGAGGCGGAACCAGACCGTGTAGCGCTCGGGCCGGGCGGCGATGTCGGCCCTCAGCGCCGCCGGCTCGATCCAGCCGACCTCGGCCACCTCCGCCGGATCGGGCCGCAGGGGTCCCTCGCAGCGGCCGGCAAAGACGTGGACCACCTCGTTCTCGAAGAGGCCGACCGGCACCGGACGGCGGTAGGCGGTGACGGCGACCGGCCGCAGCGGGCAGGTCACGCCCAGCTCCTCGAAGAGCCGCCGGCCGGCGGCCTCGGCAGGCGGCTCCTCGGGCCGGGGATGGCTGCAGCAGGCGTTGCTCCAAAGGCCGGGCGAGTGGTACTTCGCGGCGGCGCGCCGCTGCAGCAGCAGGCGGCCCCTGCCGTCGAAGAGCAGCACCGAGACGGCGCGATGGCGCAGGTCGCGCCGATGCGCCTCCAGCTTCTCCGCCGTGCCGAGCGGCCGGTCCTCGGCATCGACCAGCAGCACCCGCTCCTCGGCCGTGCCGCTCACGCCTCGGCCAGCCGCCGCCCGGCCTCCAGCAGCGCCGCGATCTCCGCCTCCTCGAAGCGCCGCTCGGCCCGGTTGGCGATGCCCAGGGCGCCGACCACGGCCTCGCCGCGGAAGATCGGCACGACGATGGCGCCGGCGAGGCCGGTGGCGCGGGCGCCGGGGCGCACGTCGCCGCTGTCGTCGGTCTGGATGTTGCAGGCATCGACCGGCTGCCGCCGCTCCACTGCCAGCCCGGCCATGCCCTTGCCGACCGGGATGGTGGCGATGGTCTGCAGGACCTGCGGCGGCAGGCCCTCGCTGGCGGCGGCGAGGTGCAGCAAGCCGTCGTCGCCGAGCAGGTGAATGGTGCCGCTGTCGGCGGCGAAGCGGGCGACGATCTCGCCCAGCGCCTCCCCGTAGTTCCCGGTCCCTGCGATGCCCATGCCGTCTTCCTCCCTGTCGTTGCCCGGCCTTCGCCCCCGGGGTCGATCCCGACAACCCAGCCGCTAGTTTCAGCCTGGAGCACAATATACAGCTTGCTTTCCATAATGGTTTACGCCACGCTCGCCTGCGGTCAAGGGCTCGATACGCTCCAGGCGCTTCTCATCAGACAAGGCGATCGGCGGTGACGGGGCCCCAGCCTGTGTGCGTCCCTTCGACCGGCGCCGTCCGATGCCGTTCTCCGAAAATGCAGGCCGCCCGCGAGGCGCGCCTCAAGGGAGGATTTGGCGCATGAGGAAAGGATTCACGACAGCCGTCTGCTCGGCCTTTCTGGCTTCCGGCGCGTTCCTGCTGTCGGCCCCGGCCGCCGACGCCCAGGACAGTGTCCAGGTCTCGCTCGAGGTCGCCGCCGAAGGCCTCAGCTCGCCTCTGGTGCTGCGCTCGCCGCCGAACGACGACCGGCGCTTCATCGTCGAGCAGATCGGCAGAATCCGCATTCTGGAGGCCGACGGCAGCCTGCGGGACGAGCCCTTCATCAACATCCGCCACCGCATCGTGCCGCTGATGCACGACTTCGACGAGCGCGGCCTGCTGGGGCTGGCCTTCCATCCCGACTTCGCCGAGAACGGCCGCTTCTTCCTCTACTACAGCGGCCACATCCCCGGCGACGCCGGCCTCGACCGCTATCTCTGGTACTCACACACCAACTACATCGCCGAGTACCGGGTCTCGGCCGACGACCCCAACGTCGCCGACGCCAGTAGCGAGCGCATCCTGCTCGGCATCGACTGGCCGCAGTTCAACCACAACGGCGGCTGGATGGACTTCGGGGCCGATGGCTACCTCTACGTCTCCACCGGCGACGGCGGCTATGCCGACGACTACGGCATCGGCCACAACAAGGAGATCGGCAACGGCCAGGACCTGATGTCGCTGCAGGGCAAGATGCTGCGCATCGACGTGGACGGCGGGATGAACGGCGAGGCCTACGGCATCCCCGCGGACAACCCCTTCGTCGACGACTTCAACGCGCTGGACGAGATCTACGCCTACGGGCTGCGCAACCCCTGGCGCTGCTCCTTCGACATGGGCGACGGCCGGCTGTTCTGCGCCGACGTCGGCCAGAACTCCTTCGAGGAGGTCAACATCATCGAGGCCGGCGGCAACTTCGGCTGGCGCGTCAAGGAGGGGACGCACTGCTTCGACTACATGGCGCCGAACCGCCATCCCGACAGCTGCGACGACGCCGGCATGATCGATCCGATCATCGAGTACAACAACTGCAACGTCACCCGCGACTGCAAGGGCCTGTCGATCACCGGCGGCTACGTCTATCGCGGGGCGGAGGCCGACTGGGACGGCCTCTATTTCTTCGGCGACTGGAGCCGAACCTTCTCGCCGCGCGCCGGCGCTCTCTACGTCGGCCAGCAGAACGGCGAGGGCTGGGACATGCTGGACGTCGAGGTCGCCAACATGCCGAACTTCGAGTCCTACGTGCTGGCCTTCGGCCAGGACGGGAACGGCGAGGTCTACGTGCTCACCTCGGACTCCACCGGTCCGGGCGGCGGCCTCGACAAGATCTACAGGATCGCCGCGCCCTGAGCCGCGCGGCGGTCGTGCCTGACCGCGATCCGGCCGGAGACGGGCTCCACCCCGGCTCCGGCCGCTTCGTCGCCTGCTCCGAAGAAGCGAAAAGCCCCATGCCCGGAGGTGCCATGTTCCCGATCCGCCTGACCGCAGCCCTGGCGCTGCTGGCCGCCGGTCTGTTCCTCTTCCCCCCACTCCTCGCCGCCGAAGGCGAAGTGCCGGACCTCGGCGACGCGGTGCTCGGCGAGCGCGAGCGCATCGACGAGGGCCGCGAGATCTTCCAGGAGCAGTGCTCGCTCTGCCACGGTCGCAGCGCCTATCCCGGCAAGGCGCCGCGACTGACCCCGGCCCGCTACAGCCGGGAGTTCGTCTACGACCGCGTCGCCAACGGCTTCCGCGACATGCCGGCCTGGGGCGAGGCCTTCAGCCAGGAGGAGCTGGTCTCCATCGTCGCCTACATCATGAGCGACCGCTTCTCGAACTGAGAGCAAGCCGTCGAAGCGCACTCACGTCATCCTGAGCGAAGCGAAGGATCTCGGGCCGGTTGGAGCTCCAGTCGGCACGAGATCCTTCGGCCTGCGGCCTCAGGATGACGGGAAAACGGGGGTGCGACCGCCCGCCGGTATCAGGCGTAGAGCCAGGGCTGGCCGGCGCGCTGCTTCGCCTCGAAGGAGTCGATCTCGCCGCCCTTCTGCAGGGTCAGGCCGACGTCGTCGAGACCGTTGAGCAGGCAGTGCTTCTTCCAGGCGTCGACCTCGAAGCGGATGGTGCCGCCGTCGGGGCCCTGGATGGTCTGGTTCTCCAGGTCGACCGTGATCGTGGCGTTGGCGCCGCGCTCGGCGTCCTCCATCAGCTTCGCCACCTCTTCCGGCGGCAGCACGATCGGCAGGATGCCGTTCTTGAAGCAGTTGTTGTGGAAGATGTCGGCGAAGGAAGGGCCGATGACGCAGCGGATGCCGGCGTCGAGCAGCGCCCAGGGCGCGTGCTCGCGCGAGGAGCCGCAGCCGAAGTTCTCGCCCACCACCAGGATCTTGGCTTCCTTGTAGGCCGGGCGGTCGAGCACGAAGTCCTTGCGGTTGCCCTCCTGGTCGTGGCGCAGGGCGTAGAACAGCCCCTCGGACAGGCCGGTGCGCTTGATGGTCTTCAGGAAGCGCGCCGGGATGATCATGTCGGTGTCGACGTTGACCATCGGCAGGGGCGCCGCGACGGCGGTCAGCTTGGTGAACTTCTCCATCTTCCTCTTCCCTTCCCGCCGCCTCAGCAGGCCAGTTCGCGCACGTCGGCCAGGTGGCCGTAGATCGCCGCCGCCGCGGCCATGGCCGGGCTCATCAGGTGGGTGCGGCCGCCCGGACCCTGGCGCCCCTCGAAGTTGCGGTTCGAGGTGGAGGCGCAGCGCTCCCCGGGCTTCAGCTTGTCGGCGTTCATCGCCAGGCACATGGAGCAGCCGGGCTCGCGCCAGTCGAAGCCGGCGGCGGTGAAGATGCGATCCAGGCCCTCGGCCTCGGCCTGCTCTTTCACCAGGCCGGAGCCCGGCACGATCATGGCGTAGACGCTCTCGGCCACGCGCCGGCCCTCGACCACCTGCGCCACCTCGCGCAGATCCTCGATGCGGCCGTTGGTGCAGGAGCCGATGAAGACCTTGTCCACGGCGACGTCGGTCAGCTTGGTGCCGGGCGTCAGGCCCATGTAGGCCAGCGAGCGCTCGATCGCCTGGGCCTTGGCGGCGTCGCGCGCCGCCTCCGGACCCGGGATGACGCCGGTGATCGGCAGCACGTCCTCCGGCGAGGTGCCCCAGGTGACCAGCGGCTCGATCTCGGAGGCCGCCAGCGTCACCTCGCGGTCGTAGCGCGCGCCCTCGTCGGAGGGCAGGCTGCGCCACCAGGCCACGGCCTGCTCCCAGGCCGCGCCCTTGGGGGCATGGACCCGCCCCTTGAGGTACTCGAAGGTGGTCTCGTCGGGAGCGATCAGGCCGGCGCGGGCGCCGCCCTCGATCGACATGTTGCAGACCGTCATGCGCCCCTCCATGGAGAGGGCGCGGATCGCCTCGCCGGCGAACTCGATGACGTGGCCGGTGCCGCCGGCCGTGCCGATGCGGCCGATGATGGCCAGGATCAGGTCCTTGGCGGTGACGCCGACCGGCAAGGGCCCCTCGACGCTCACCCGCATGTTCTTGGCCGGGCGCTGGTAGAGCGTCTGGGTCGCCAGCACGTGCTCCACCTCGCTGGTGCCGATGCCGAAGGCCAGCGCGCCGAAGGCGCCGTGGGTCGAGGTGTGGCTGTCGCCGCAGACGATGGTCATGCCCGGCTGGGTCAGGCCCTGCTCCGGGCCGATGATGTGCACGATGCCCTGGCGGACGTCGTTCATCGGGATTAAGGGCACCTCGAACTCGGCGCAGTTCGTCGCCAGGGTCTCGACCTGGATGCGGCTCTCTGCGTCCTCGATGCCCTTGGCGCGATCGCTGGTTGGGACGTTGTGGTCGGGCACCGCGAGCGTGGCGTCGGGCCGCCGCACCTTGCGGCCGGCCAGGCGCAGGCCCTCGAAGGCCTGCGGCGAGGTCACCTCGTGCACCAGATGGCGGTCGATGTAGAGCAGGCAGGTGCCGTCGTCCTGCCTCTCCACCAGATGGGCGTCCCAGATCTTGTCGAACAGCGTCCGCGGTGCGGCCATGAGCTCTCTCTCACTCCCAACCGGGCCCGAGCGGGCCTTCCCAGGTTTCGTTGCGCGGCCGCCGGGAGGAGCCGGGGCCGCGGGCGCCGGAGGATAGCGCCTCGCCCCCCGCCCCGCAATTCACGGCAGCCATGCCGTCACGGAAGGCTTGACGACTCCCGCCGCCGCTTCAAGATCGGTGTTCGGGGAGGGAGAGCCCATGACGAGGAACGAAGAGCGGCGGATCTTTCGCTTGGTGGAGCACGGTGACCACGCCGGGCTGAAGGCGGCGCTGGACGCCGGCGCCGACGCCGGGCTTGCCGACCGCTTCGGCGTCGGCCTGGTGCATCGCGCGGCCGCCGGCGGCGACGCCGAGATGCTGCGCCTGCTGCTCGACCGCGGTGCCGCCGCCGACGCCGCCAGCGACGTGGGCAACACGCCGCTGATGCTAGCGGCCGCCAACGGCCATCTCGCCGTGGTGGAGTTGCTGCTGTCCCGGGGCGCCGACCCGGAGCGCGAGAACCGCTGGGGCTACGGCGCCAAGGCCTGGGCCGACTGGACCCCGGCCGCCGCCGAGGTCAAGGCCGTGCTGCAGGCGGCGGGCGGCTGAAGGGCCTCCTGGCGGCGCTGCGCAGGATCGTCGACAGCGCCGCCGAGCGGCGATCGTCATTGCGAGCGAAGCGAAGCAATCCAGGGCAAGAGGTCGTGGCCCTGGATCGCCGCGCTCCCTTCGGTCGCTCGCGATGACGGCCTCCGAGGGCCCCTGCCCCACCCCCGATGCGACAGACTCAACCCTCCAGATAGCCCGCGAGAAAGGCCGAGCGGCGGCCGTCTTCGCTCCAGAGGCGGGGGAAGAAGCTCTCTTCCATCTCGCTGCTGCCGAAGCGGCGGTAGCGGCCGTAGATCGGCCCCACCTTTCCCTCGGCGAAGCGAGCCTCGCCGTGCATGCAGTGGGCGACCAGGGCGCGGCGCGGGCGCTCGGAGCGGTTCGGAGCGGAGCCGTGCCAGGTGGCGCCGTGGTGGAAGGCGGCACCGCCGCGCGGCAGGATCACCGGCACCAGCTCCGGCTCCCCGGTCCCGGCCGCCGCCGCGGCGTCGCGCAGCTCGCGGGTGAAGTCCTCGGGGCCGTGGAACTGGGCGATGGGCGGGGAGACGCCCCAGCGGTGCGAGCCGCGCACGTAGCTGAGCGTCCCGCCCTCGGCACTGGTGGCGTCCAGCGCCATCCAGCAGGAGACCATGGCCGCCGGCTCGACCCAGCCCTGGTAGCTGTCGTCCTGGTGGAAGCCGAGCGCGCGGGCGCCGGGCGGCTTCCAGATCACGTTGTCCTGGTTCAGCCGCGCGCCGGGCCAACCCATCAGCCGGGCGCAGGCGCGCCCCACCGCCTCGGCCAGCACCAGCCGGGCGATCGCGCGGTCGGCCTTCCAGCCGTTGCAGATCTGCCGCGTCAGGCTCGGATCGTCGCGGCCGGCACGCCAGTTCCACTCGTCGGGCTGCAGGCCGGTCTCGAAGTCGCCGCGGAACAGCGGCTCGAAGCGCGCCGCGGCGGCCTCGGCCTCCTGCGGGTCCAGCCAGTCGTCCAGGAGCAGGAAGCCGTCCTCCCGGAACCGATCGATCTCCGCGTCGCTCAGGTCCCGCATCCGCAGCCCCTCGGCAATGGTCCGAATTGGTTTTCCAGTGGTCCGGCCCATGCTAGCGTCGATGCCGCGGGATCGGAAGGTGGAGGCGCATGAGCGAGGGGGCCCGGGTCTATCGCCACGAGACGGCGCAGGCGGCGCTGCGCGAGGCCTTCCTGGCCTGGCAGTGCCGGCTGCGGCAGATGGCCATGCGCGAGGACGAAGGCCGTCCCTCGCCGGGAATGCAGCCTCTGGCGACGCCGGCGGGATCGGCCGAGCCGCTCGGCCATATCGTCGTGCTGATCCACCGCGCCGATCCCGAGGAGACCACGCCGGAGCTTCGCCATCTGGTGAAGAAGACCCACGATCCGCGCGAGCGCCGCGAGGCCGCGCTCAAGCTGCTGCAGTCGGCCCACTACCAGCGCTCGCGCGAGTTCGGAGACCGCCTGACCGCGCTCTTCAGCCCGGGCTCGGCCGCCGCGGCCCGGCTGCTGGCGGCCGGCGAGGCCGAACTGGCCTTCGAGCAGTACGGGCAAGGCTGGCGCCTGCCCTGCGCGGTCGATCGCCTGGCCGAGGCGCATCCGCTGTTCCAGGCGACCTACTGGCACAACGCCCTCTTCAATCCCGCCTTGCCGCCCGGCGTCGAAATCCTGCGCTTCACCCCCGACTGGAGCCACGCCGAGGCCGAGCCGCCGCCGGCGGGGTGGTGAGGCACCCCCCGCCGTCATCCTGAGCGTCAGCGAAGGATCTCGATCCGTCGAAGCTCCAGGCGGCACGAGATCCTTCGCTGCGCTCAGGATGACGGAGTAGCGGGAGGCCGCGCGAGAACTCCCCCCGTCAGAACTTCCGGTAGGCCTTGTTGAGCGCCACCATGGGGTGGTTCGGCGACATCTGGAACTTGATCAGCAGCTCGCGCGCCAGCATGTCCCGGTCCTGCTGGTTGTCGGGCAGGGTCATGGAGTCCGGCACCGTCACCCAGCCGTTGATGTTGCGGTCGAAGACGGCCGGGCGGCCCTCCTCGTAGCCCATGTGGACGTCCTCCAGCCAGTTGAGGTCGTCCCAGCCCATCACCTCCATGTACTTCTTCAGGAAGGGGGTCAGGCGCTCGTAGTCCGGCAGCAGGTTGACGTCGTAACGGTAGCCGATGTGCTGGCCGATCTCCTTCTCGCGATCGGAGTCCAGCCCCTCGCCTTCCAGGAACTGGTCGACGCTCTTGATCTCGCTGCCCTTGTAGGAGGTTCCTGCCATCTCTCCGGCCTCCGTCTCAGTAGCGGGTCATGTCGGGGCGACCGACGGTGTGCTGCGAACCGGCCAGCGGCACCATGGCCAGGGCCGAGGCCTCCATGGTCAGCGCCGCCAGGTCCTCCGGCTCCAGCGAGTGCACGTTGGTCTTGCCGCAGGCACGCGCCATCATCTGGCACTCCAGCGTCAGGGTGTGCAGGAAGTTGTAGACCCGCTCGGCCGCCTCGTCGGGGTCCAGGCGGGCGCGCAGCGCCGGGTCCTGGGTGGCGACGCCCACCGGGCAGCGCCCGGTGTGGCAGTGGTAGCAGTAGCCGGCCTCGACCCCGATCTCGGACTCGTAGTCGGACTCGGGAATGTCCTTGTTGCAGTTGAGCGCCATCAGGGCCGAGTGGCCGATCGCCACCGCGTCCGCCCCCAGCGCCAGGGCCTTGGCCACGTCGGCGCCGTTGCGGATGCCGCCGGCGTAGACCAGCGAGATCTCGCCGGTCATGCCGACGTCGTCCAGCGCCTTGCGGGCCTGGCGGATGGCGGCGATGCCGGGCACGCCGGTCTCCTCGGTGGCGATGTGCGGGCCGGCGCCGGTGCCGCCCTCCATGCCGTCGATGTAGATCACGTCCGGGCCGGTCTTGGCCGCCATGCGCACGTCGTCGTAGACCCGCGCCGCGCCCAGCTTGAGCTGGATCGGGATCTCCCAGTTGGTCGCCTCGCGGATCTCCTGGATCTTCAGCGCCAGGTCGTCGGGGCCCAGCCAGTCGGGGTGGCGGGCCGGCGAGCGCTGGTCGATGCCCGCCGGCAGGGAGCGCATCTCGGCCACCTGGTCGGTCACCTTCTGGCCCATGAGGTGGCCGCCCAGGCCGACCTTGCAGCCCTGGCCGATGAAGAACTCGCAGGCGTCGGCCAGCCGCAGGTGGTGCGGGTTGAAGCCGTAGCGCGACTGGATGCACTGGTAGAACCACTTGATGGAATAGCGCCGCTCGTCGGGGATCATGCCGCCCTCTCCCGAGCAGGTGGCGGTGCCGGCCATGGTGGCGCCGCGCGCCAGCGCGATCTTGGCCTCGTAGGAGAGCGCGCCGAAGGACATGCCGGTGACATAGACCGGCGTCTCCAGCACCAGCGGGCGCTTGGCGCGCGGCCCCAGCACCGTCTTGGTCAGGCACTTCTCGCGGTAGCCCTCGATGACGAAGCGGGTCAGCGTGCCCGGCAGGAAGGTCAGGTCGTCCCAGCTCGGGATCTTCTTGAAGAGCGAGAAGCCCCGCATGCGGTAGCGGCCGAGTTCGGCCTTGATGTGGATGTCGTCGATCACCTGCGGCGGGAACATGAAGCTGCGGCCCAGCAGGTGGGTGTTGCGCTTCGGCTGCCTCGCCGCCGGCTCCGGGCGGGTCTCGGGTGCGGTCTTGGCGGTCATGTCTCTCTCCTGCCCGGCCTTGTTCAGAGGACCAGCTTCTTCTCGGTGGGCTCGAGGTTGTCGTAGTTCCAGAGCTGCTTGCCCGCGACGATCTTGGTCATGCCGTCGATGCCATTCTTCGGCTCCAGGTCGTAGGGCCCGAGCTTCCGCCGCAGCCACTGGCGGTCCAGCTCGGTCAGTTCCGCCTCCACCGCGTCGACGCCCAGGCTGTCGATCTTGCCGCCGACGAAGATCGTGCCGTCGTACATGGAATCGCCCAGGTTCTGGCCGGCGTCGCCGCAGATCACCATGCGGCCGCGCTGCATCATGAAGCCGGAGAAGGCGCCGGTGCGCCCGCCGACCAGGATGGTGCCGCCCTTCATGTCGATGCCGGTGCGCGCGCCGACGTCGCCCTTGCAGACCAGGTCGCCGCCGCGGATCGCCGCGCCGAAGGTGGAGCCGGCGTTCTTCTCGATCACCACGGTGCCGGCCATCATGTTCTCGGCACAGGACCAGCCGACCCGGCCGGATATGCGGATGTTGGGGCCGTCGATCAAACCGCAGCCGAAGTAGCCCAGGCTGCCCTCGATGTAGAGCTGCAGGCGGTTGAGGATGCCGACGGCGATGGCGTGCTTGGCGCCGGGGTTCTTCATCACGATGGTGCCGTAGCCCTCGGCCATCAGCGAGCGGATGCGGGCGTTCACCTCCTTGGCGCTCAGCTCGGCGGCGTCGAACTCCGTACGCTTGTTGAAGTCGACGTCGAAGGCCTCGGGATAGGTGAAGTTCTCCTCCTCGGCGGGGGTGAAGAACGTTTCCTGCGTGCGACCCCGGAGCTGCTCGCTGTGCATCCCCATCTGGGTCGAGCGGTGCTCCTGCTTCAGCTCTGCCATACCCGGACCTCTCCTTCATAGGGGTCGAAGGTGTCGATCTCCTCGCGGAAGACGCTGCGGATGGCGACCTCCTCCGAGGCCAGCCCGACGAAGTTCTCGCTCTCGAACAGCACCATTGGCTTGGCCGCCATGGTGTCCTTGGCCATGCCGAGCTGGTCGGAGGTGGCGACCAGATAGGTGAAGACGCCGTCGAGCTCGTCGATGGAGCGGCGCATGGCCTCTTCGAGCTCGTCGCCGCGGTCCATGCGGTCGGCGAGGTAGACGGCGATCAGCTCGCTGTCGCAGTTCGACATGAAGCGGTGGCCGCGCCGCTCCAGCGCCCGGCGGCCGTTCCAGTAGTTGGTCAGCTGGCCGTTGTGGACCACGGCCACGTCGTTGAAGGGATAGGCCCAGTAGGGATGGGCCGAGCGGATGTCGACGTCGGATTCCGTCGCCATCCGCGTGTGGCCGATGGCGTGGGTGCCGGCGAAGCCGCCGAGCCGGTACTGGCCCGACACCCGCCCGGCGTCGCCCAGGTCCTTGACCAGTTCCAGGCCGCGGCCGATCGAGAGGATCTCGCAACCGGCCACGTCCTCGACGAAGTCGGCCAGACGCCGCAGGTCGCCGCCGTAGGCGATCTCGTAGCGCCAGGCGTACTCCGTGGCGGCCTCCTCTCCCAGGATCTCGGCGCCGAGTTCGGCCAGGCGCTCGTCCACCGCCGTCTTGCGTTCGCCGATCTGGCGATGGATGGCGAAGTCCTTGCCCGAGCGCAGCTCCTCCTGCTCGGCGAGCTTGAGGCGCACGATGTAGCGATCGTCACGCGGCGCGCCGTAGAGGGCGAAGCCGGTGGAGTCGGGGCCGCGGTGTTTGAGCGCCTGCAGCATGGAGGTCATCTCCTTGCCGATGTCGCCCGACTTGCCCCTGTGTATCAGACCTGCAATGCCGCACATCTGTCGGTTTCTCCTCTTGGCCTCTCACCTCCGCTCCGCGTCATCCCGGGGGACGACCCGTCACGGCAGCACGTCGAGGTAGGTGTCGATGTCCCACTGCGTCACCGTCGACATGAACTTCTCCCACTCGTCGTTCTTGTAGTGCGTGAAGACGCGGTACATCTCGCCGGGCAGGGCCGACTTGATCACCTCGTCCTGGTCCAGCTTCTGCAGCGCCTCGCCGAGCGACATGGGCAGCTTGGTGACCTTCTTGCCCTGCTCCATGGCCTCGTAGATGTTGCGTTCCTCCGGCCGGCCCGGGTCGATCTCGCGGCTGATGCCGTCGTCCATGGCCTTGAGCAGGCCGGAGCAGAGCAGGTAGGGGTTCACCGCCGAGTCCACCGCGCGGTACTCGAAGCGCCCGGGCGCCGAGACGCGCAGCGCCGTAGTGCGGTTCTGGAAGCCCCAGTCGCGGTAGACCGGCGCCCAGAAGCCGGTATCCCAGAGCCGGCGGTAGGAGTTGACGGTGGAACAGCCCAGCGCCGTCAGGGCATCGAGGTGCTCGACCACGCCGCCGATGGCATGGAGGCCGATCCTGCCCGGCAACTGGCGGTCGTCGGTGTCGGGCATGAAGACGTTGTCGCCGCCCTTCAGGTAGTGCCAGTTGTACGCCATCCCCGGCAGATCGCCGCCGTTGCCGAGCTTCACGACCTCGGCCTCGCCGCCGGTCCAGAGCGACATGTTGGTATGGCAGCCGTTCGCCGAGACGCCCATGAAGGGCTTCGGCATGAAGCAGGCGATCAGGTTGAACTCGCGCGCCACCTGGGCGCAGATCTGGCGATAGGTCGACAGCCGGTCGCAGGTCCGCAGCGCGTCGTCGAAGGTGAAGTTGAGCTCGAGCTGGCCCGGCGCGTCCTCGTGGTCGCCCTGGATCATGTCCAGGCCCATGGCGCGGGCGTACTCGATCACCTTGAGGAAGACCGGCCGCAGCGATTCGAACTGGTCGATGTGATAGCAGTAGGGGCGAGAGAAACCGCCGGCCGGCTTGCCGTCCTCGCCGCGCTTCAGCCACATCATCTCCGGCTCCATGCCGTGGCGCAGGTGCAGGCCGCCGTGCTTCTCCTTGAAGGCTTCGTGGGCGCGCCGCAGGTTGCCGCGGCAGTCGGAGGTCAGGAAGCCGCCGGGATCCTCCCGCTCGTCGCGATTGCGAAAGCAGGTGCAGAAGACCCGAGCCACCCGCTTGTCCCAGGGCAGCTGCACGAAGGTCTCGGGATCGGGAATGCCGACCATCTCCGAGGCCTCGGGGCCGTAGCCGATGTAGTCGCCGTGGCGGTCGATGAAGAGGTTCGCGGTCGCGCCGTAGACCAATTGAAAACCGCGCTCGGCGAGCTGCTCCCAATGGTCCGCCGGCACGCCCTTGCCGACGACGCGGCCGGTGACGGAGATGAACTGGTAGTAGATGTACTGAATATCCAGCGCATCGATCCGTTCACGCACCTGCTGCACCAGCTCGGCGCGCCCCGGCGCGTTGACGTGCTTGTCGAGTTCGGTCTCGGCCATCGTGAAGTCCCCTCGTCGCGTCGCTCTTGCTTCTCGTTGTCAGGGAGGGCGCCGAAGGCTCCACACCGGAAGGTCGCGGCTCCGAGCGGCGACTGCGGCACCACATCCCCTGGACTTTCGGCGGCGGCCCGACCACTCTGCAGTGTGGGGAACGGGTGTCTCGCCAACCGGCTCGCCTGCGTCCCATATCAGACCACAAGCCTCGCCGGGTTGAAACCAATTTTTTCCAAACCGGCCTATTGGTACGAATTGGTAGAGACGCAAACGATAATGGCCAAGACCCGCGCCCACGCCCCCTCGCTGCCGAGCCCCCGCGACACGGCGCTCCGTGAGCCGACGCAAGCCGTCGGCGGCCGGCCGGTGGAGATTCTTTCGGGCCCTCGGCCGGAGCCCCGGCCAGCCGGCGGCGTCGGCGCCGCGGCCATCGCCGCGCAGTTGCGCCGGGCCATACTGGAAGGCGCCTACAGTTTCCGCGAGCGCCTGCCGGCCGAGCGCGAACTGGCGACCTTCTACGCCGCCTCGCGCAGCACGATTCGCGAGGCGCTGCGCCAGCTCGAAGAGATGCAGCTGGTCACCCGCCGGGTCGGCAGCGGCACCTTCGTGGCCTACCGCGGCGAGCCGACCGACACCAACATCGCCGACCTGACCAGCCCGCTGGAGGTCATCGAGGTCCGCTTCGGCATCGAACCGCACATGGCGAGCCTGGCGGTGATGCACGCCACGGCCCGCGACCTGGAACGGCTGGCCGAGGCGCTAAAGGCCGTCGAGGCCGCCGGCACCGACGTCGAAGCCTTTACCCGCGCGGACGCGCTGTTCCATCTGGCCCTGGCGGAATGCACCCGCAACCCGCTGCTGATCTGGCTCTATCGCCACATCAACGAGGTTCGCAGCCACGCCCAGTGGAGCGCCATGAAGGACAAGATCCTGACGCCGGAGCGGGTCACCGACTACAACCAGCAGCACCGCCAGCTCTACCAGGCCATCGCCGCGCGCGACCGCGCCGGCGCGGTCGCGATCATCACCCATCACCTGGAACTGGCGCACAACGACCTGGTCGGCGCGCGCTCGTACTGAGGGGCGCCCCCCTCTCCCCCTTCCGTCATCTGGAGCGTGAGCGCAGGACGACGAGAACTGTTCCGGGCGCAGAACGCCGGACCAAGCGGTCCAAATTGGTCCGCTTTCGCTTGTCCCTCCCGCGAGAACGGTCTTAGACTGGTCCGCGAGAAGCCGCGACCGGCGGCCCGATCCAGCCGACACGGACAAGCTCAGGGACAGGGAGAGCGAGATGAGCGAAAGGGTGGCGATCATCGGAGCCGGCCCCTGCGGCCTGGCGCAGCTCCAGGCCTTCGCCGCGGCCCGCGACAAGGGTGCGGCGCTTCCCGAACTGGTCTGCTTCGAGAAGCAGAGCGACTGGGGCGGCCTCTGGAACTACACCTGGCGGACCGGACTGGACCAGTACGGCGAGCCGGTGCACAGCTCGATGTACCGCTACCTCTGGTCGAACGGGCCGAAGGAGTGCCTGGAGTTCGCCGACTATCCCTTCGACGAGCATTTCGGCCAGCCGATCCCCTCCTTCCCGCCGCGCGAGGTGCTCTACGACTACATCGTCGGCCGCGCCGGGAAGAGCGGCGTGCGCGACTGGATCCGCTTCGACACCGCGGTCCGCCGCGTCGAGTGGAACGAGGCCGACGGCGTCTTCGAGATCACGACCAGCCATCTGCCGGAGAAGACCACCAAGACCGAGCGCTTCGGCCACCTGATCGTGGCCACCGGCCACTTCTCCACCCCCAACGTGCCGCAGTTCCCCGGCATCGAGCGCTTCCCCGGCCGGGTGCTGCACGCCCACGACTTCCGCGACGCCCGGGAGTTCACCGGCAAGCGCCTGCTGATCGTCGGCAGCAGCTACTCCGCCGAGGACATCGGCCTGCAGTGCCACAAGTACGGCGCGCAGTCGGTGACCATTTCCTATCGCACCAAGGCCATGGGCTTCCACTGGCCCGAGGGGATGCGCGAGGTGCCGCTGCTGCAGCGGCTCGAGGGCAAGACCGCGCACTTCAAGGACGGCAGTTCGGCCGAAGTCGATGCCGTGATCCTCTGCACCGGCTACCAGCACCACTTCCCCTTCCTCGACGACGGGCTGCGGCTGGAGACGCACAACCGCCTCTTCCCGCCCGGGCTCTACAAGGGGGTGGTCTGGGAGAGGAACCCGAGGCTGCTCTACCTCGGCATGCAGGATCAGTACTACACCTTCACCATGTTCGATGCGCAGGCCTGGTTCGCGCGCGACGTGATCCTCGGCGGCATCGCCCTGCCCTCGGCCGCGGAGATGGCCGCCGACAGCGCCGCCTGGGTCGCCCGCGAGGAAGGCCTGGCCGACCCCTACCAGGCGATCGACTTCCAGACCGACTACATCCGCGACCTCTGCGCGCTGTCGGACTATCCGGCCTTCGACCTGGCACTGGCGCGCAAGCACTTCTACGACTGGGAGCACGACAAGGAAGCCTCCATCGTCGGCTACCGAGACAAGTCCTTCGCCTCACCCTGCACCGGCTCCGTCGGCCCGGCGCACCATACGCCCTGGCTGCAGGCGATGGACGACTCCCTCGCCACCTTCCTGCGCAAGGGCTGAGACTGCCGGAAAGGCATGGCTGCCCTGCGGAGGGGTCTGGAAGCTCGACCGGCGCCGAATCTGCCGCCTAGTCTGCGCGCGGTCGAAAGTGAGCGCGGGGAGCGGCAATGGATCTGCAACTGGAAGGACGGCGCTGCCTGGTCACCGGCGCCAGCGCCGGCATCGGCGAGGGCATCGTCGAAGCCCTGGCCCGGGAGGGCGCCCGCGTGGCGGCCACGGCGCGGCGCGGCGAGCGGCTGGAGGCCCTGGCCGAGCGGCTGACGGCCGCCGGCCTCGCCCGGCCGCTCT